>SDBT01000711.1_pt1 | contig 54030 bp, 78 predicted proteins | sample 2277101 | NCBI WGS metagenome assembly SDBT01 (sample SAMN10404973, study PRJNA504765) | marine sediment metagenome | isolation source: marine sediment core GS10_PC15, 103 cmbsf | place: Arctic Ocean: Southern Knipovich Ridge | collected 2010 | reverse complement strand
TGCCGGGTATTCAGGTATCTACAGCCGAATCCTCTCCCTGGATTAACTCGGTCAAGGATCAGGATGAGAGCGGCGATATTGAGGCGGCATTAGATATTGCCGGTGTGACTTCAACCCACAAGATGCGCCAGCAATTCTTCGACAAACTGATAGACGGTCCTAGGGCAAGGGAGGTCATTACACCAGAAGATGCTTTGGATAACGGCTCTCGACAGAAAATCCGTAACCTCGGGTCATTCAATTACATCATCACCAAGAACGTTCTCTCTTGGTTACACGATGACGAGGCTCAAAATCTATCTTCCGAGCTTCGCAAGATCAATGTGGCTTCGGAGATTGTTCACTTTGTCATGGGGTATGACGACAAGAAAGCCGACAAGCCGGAACCGGGCGAAATCCTCAACTGGAAACGCACGGACCCCAAGATACTCCTGCAAATACGGGCCATTCTTGAGGCCAGGGGAAAGACCGGAGTAGAGAGCGACTTCACGCTTACCAGCGATGAGCGAGGAACATTCATCCTTGATTGGGATAGCGATGTTCTGGGCGTTCAACCCTCACAGGCGGAACTGGACGCCGTAAGTCAGACGGACCTTGAGGCGCAGATAAAGCCCGTAGTCGATAAATTAAACGATTTGAGTTGGTACACCACGCCGTCCTGGCAGGAGCTTCTTCCCAACGACCGTATCATAGGGGTCTGAGATGTTCAGCCGAAGCTCAGGGAGCGAAGGCTAATGGCCCTGCCGGTTAGTGTAGGGAGTGCGGTGGCTGGACTGCAAAACTCCTACCACGGCCCATTTAAATCCAGCGGGGGTGCGTTCTACGGGGCGATCCCGGCTTTACAAGTGTCAAGCGTATGGGCCGCGCAAGACGGCGATAATATCCATGTGGTGGCGCAGCAAGGGCTTGCAAATTCCACACGAACAGTTACGGTAACGAAGGCAACCGATCCAACTGACAGTTTCACCCGAACAGATAGCTCTAACGAGCCCGTCTGCGTCCAAGACGATGTTACCTACGCTCGCTTTTCTATGTCGTCAGATGCCTGGGTTGATCTTGGTTCCTCCGATTTTGACATTACGATTGAGGGCACGGGCACCACCCGAACCGCCGAGGCCTGTTCCATAGGAATACGTTCCGACTCCGATATTGTCGTCACCTACCAAGGTGACAGCGACATGCTCATGGGGAGTGAGTTCGAACGTATTGATATGAACGTCAGTACCGATGACGGGCCTACCTGGGCCGGGCCTACCAGTATAGACAATGGTGGAACAGTAGACTGGACCGGCTGTGTCATCGTTCCGGGGTCCAGTGACCGGATGCATGTGTTTTTCATCGATAGCTCTGGAAATGATGCCTACCAAAGAACCATCAGAAGCGATGACAGTTTAGAAACATTTCCTTCTGCGTTCGATACTTCCGTTCACGTATCCCGTCTCTATGATTTTGGTCCCGGCGCATCGTATGACGATGGGGGAACCCAGAGGGTACGATGCCCATATCAAGAGTCTGGGAATGATACGGATATTGCGAAGTTAGATAGTGCTGATACACCAACGCTGTCTTCGGATTCGGCAGTAAGTGACAACGCAGTACGATTTGTAAATTCCCAGCCGACACTAGCCCTGGCCGTAGATACCAAAAACCTGCAACTTCTATATGCTGGGGACCTTGCGGGGGCTGCTGACGACGACGACCTTTACCGTAACCAAAACGACGATGCCGCCGGTTGGGGAACCGACACAGAAGAACTCGACGGCGTAACCGTCCTTCACATATCCTCCAACGTCTACGATAGATCGGGTCAAAAACTCGCCTTCATCTACGACGATGGCGGAACGGTCAAGTACAACGAGATTACACTTGCGGCAGTCGCGCCCTCCGGCACTGGTGCTCTCACCCTCGGGCCTATTGTCATATCTGGAACGGGTGTGGGCGGTGCGGACGGTGTGGGGGCCTTGGCGCTTGCGCCCCCGGCGATAGCCGGAACGGGCATCGAGACACTTATCGGCGCGGGGGCTTTGGCGCTGCCCGTTCCAACCGTGGCCGGTGTTGGCGTTGCGGGTGCTGTCGGTGACGGCTCGCTGGCCTTGCCGGTGCCAACCATAGCCGGCACGGGTGTTGAGAAATTTACCGCCACCGGGGCTTTGGCGCTTGGCGTGCCATCTATCGCCGGAACAGGACTAGAGGAATTCACCGCTGCCGGGGCTCTTGGCCTGGCGGTGCCGTCTATAGCGGGGGTTGGTGTAGCCGGTGCCGATGGTATCGGGGCTATCACCCTGGGGCCGCCGCTGATCGCTGGTTCAGGCGTGGAAAAGTTCATCGCTTCCGGTGCGTTGGCGCTTGCTGTTCCCAGTATCGCGGGCGCCGGCACCCATGTCGAAACCGCCGATGGCTCGGGCGCGCTCTTGCTGGCGGTGCCAAGTATATCCGGGGCTGGAGTTGGCGGGGCCGAAGGTGCCGGCACTCTGCTGCTGGCTGTACCCACCATTGCTGGAACCGGCAGCGAGAGGTTCACCAGCACGGGCGCACTGTTGCTTGGGGTTCCCGTCATAGCAGGGGCCGGTATCGAGGCGTTTGCCGCGTCCGGCACGATCGGCCTTACCACCGTGGCGATTTCTGGCGTCGGCGTTGCTGGTGCTGTTGGTGCCGGGGCTCTTTCGTTGGCCCCGCCGCTGATCGCCGGAGCCGCTGTTGAGAAATTCATAAGCTCGGGCGCCCTTGCCTTGGCCCGGCCCTCAATATCAGGCGCCGGGCGGATGGAACCCGAAGGTGCGGGGGCTTTGACCTTGGCGACCGTTCTGATAATCGGCTCGGGGAACCATGCCACGGACGCTCCTGTTGGTGCCGGTGCGCTGACCATTGCCGTCCCGGCCGTCGCCGGCTCGGCGGTGGAAAAATTTACAGGTTCGGGCGCCCTTGGTTTGGCTGTCCCGTCCATCGCCGGCGTAGGCGTGGGTGGGATTGAAGGCGCAGGGGTTCTGAGCCTCGCCACCATCTCGATGATTGGTGCCGGATCAGAGGAATTCCTCGCCACGGCGGCGCTGCTGTTGGGCGTCCCGGCGATTGCTGGAACCGGCTTGGAGACATCCACCGCCACGGGGTCGCTGGGGCTTGGGGTCCCGGCCATAACCGGCGTTGGTGTAGTCGGCGCCGACGGCATAGGCGCGCTGGCCATTGCCAAACCGATCATCAATGGCGCCGCAGTCGAGCAATTCATTGCATCCGGCGCGTTGGCACTTTCAGTCCCCGCCATCGCGGGTACGGGGGACCATAGCGCCGATGCGCCGGGCGGCGCCGGGGCGTTGCTCTTGGCGCGGCCATCGATTTCCGGCAACGCGGTCGAGGAATTCATTGCGTCCGGCGCGTTGGGTTTGTCTCCCCCCGCCATATCCGGGATTGGGCGCATGGCTCCGGATGGCTCGGGCGCCTTGTTGCTTGGTGCCCCCGCTATATCCGGGTTGGGCGTTGAGAAACTTATCGGCTCCGGTGGCCTGACGGTCCCGCCCATCGCCATCGCGGGTTCTGGCATAGAGGCGCTGGTTGGCTCCGGGACTTTGGTTGTCCCAGGCCTGAGCATTTTCGGCACCGCCATCGAACAATTGATCGGTCAAGGCGCCCTGACCATCGCCGTCGTCATCATTAACGGCACCGGCACGGCCCCCGTCTTTCTGATTATCCCACGTGTCCCCGGCGTTGTTGCCGTGGCGCGCACAGGCGGGACCGTAACATCCGACGGGGCAGGGGATGGCCTCCCCGCAGGCAGGGCTGCAAACACACAGGCCACACCGAGGTAGCCATGACCATCACAGTCGTTACCCCAGCGGGCAGTAAGGACTTGACCATCCTGGCCACGGTCAAGACCGAGCTCGTGATTTCCGCGTCAACCGACGACGCATTCATAAACACGCTGATCCAGCAGGCGTCGGCGGCGATCGTCACCTATTGCAACCGCGAATTCGCATCCGAGACCGTTGATGAAACGGTAAAAGCCTATGGCGGCGCCAACCTGATGTTGAGCCGGACGCCGGTCACCACCCTGACATCGGTGACCCTTGATGATGGGATTACCTCAACCGTCATACCAACGGCGGATTACATGCTAGAGGATTCCCAGGCTGGGTTCATCCGCTCCCTGGTGGGCGGGTGGAGCTGCACCAATTCACAGGTCTACGGGATCCTTGGCCGGCCTGTCGCCGGATCGGAATTCCAGGCCTACAAGGTGCGATATGTTGGCGGCTACACTTTGCTGACCGATTTGCCGCACGACATCGAACGCGCGGCGATCGATCTGGTGAAGTCCAAATATCTCGGGCGCGGCAAGGACAGCAACATCACCGAAGAGACCGTGCCCCAGGTCTATTCAGTCAAATACGGAACATCCGATTTTTCGAACCCGATCAAGGAACTGCTCGGCCCCTACAGGCGGATCATATGATCGCTGATAAAGTAGCCGCTGTCATTGACAGGGCCGGGCAGACCGTCACGTTGCGGAAGGTTACATCCGATTATGACGTTGCCACTGGCGTCAATGCGGTCAATCCGCCGTCAACTCCTACCCTGAAAGTCAATGGCACAACGGCGTCGGGGCTGACCACAATCGCCCTGGACGCCACAACGGTAACGGGCCGGCTGATCGTGGGGGATAGCTTCCTGATTTCCGGGGACGCCACGGTCTACACCCTGACCAACAATGTCAATGCCGCGTCGAACGGCTTTGCCGGGGTCACCTTCACCCCAGCACTGGCTTTGGAAGCCGCCGATGACGCGGACGTGACCGTGACGTTTTCAGCAGATCATTCCGTCAAGGCCTCGGTCCGATCGTTCGGGCCGAAAGAGATCATCGGCTTGATTCAGCAGGGCGACCGCGAGGTCAGAATGGCAAGCCTCACCGTCACGCCCGCACGGGGTGACAAGATCACCATCGGGGCCGAGGATTGGAACATCGAGAACGTGGACACCCGGAATTTCGCGGGCGATGACGTTCTCCACATTATACAGGTGCGAGGATGAACAGGGCAAAATTGACCATCCCGGCGGCGTTCCTCGATAGCCTGATGTTCAACCAGGGCGAGGCCCGGATCATCGGCATGGGCACCTTCGAGCCTTTTCGTGGGACGGTGGAATTTATCATCGAAGGGGAAGGACTCCCGCCCGCGAATACAGACGGCTCCCCGCAAAACGTCATTGCCGTGATCAGTTCGCCGAAGGTCCAGTTTCACTCGATCAACTGATCGCCCACCCAATCGGAAATCAATATCTGTTCCAGGGTGAAGCCCAGCCGTTCGCCGGAATCCAGTTCAACCAGATAATAGATTTCATTCATGAGGTTCCGTTTCGGGCCGGGGTCGGGCTCGACGGGGGTGATTTCGATCACCTTGCCGAAGGATTTCTTCGACGGGACGAACACACGCGAGCCACGGTCTGGATAGGGGATCGTACCCATCCTGGAATTTTCACCCATTCCCCGCCGCAATCAAGTGGAATCCGCATGTCAGATTTCGACAAGTTTTCCAAGGACATCGACCGGGCCTTCGAGAAGAAGGTGGTCCGGCGCTTCGTGGAATTCCACAAGGCTGTGACGCAAGAGGCCTACCGGGCCGTCACGGTGGATTCGCGGAGCGTTGGCCTGGTCCATGGTTCTCCGGTGCTGACCGGGCGTTTCGCCGGATCCTGGACGGTCTCGATTGGGGGTATAGACCGCTCGGTCCAGCCGCCGGCAACAGACCTGACCGGCGGCGAAGAGCGGGTGATCCGCAACCGGCCGGCGTCCTATGTGAGCTCGAAGCTTTCAGGATTGAAGCCGTTCGATCGGGTGATCATCGGCAATTCGCTTCCATATGCCCGGAGGATTGAGTTGGGCCATTCGAAGCTCAAGGCCCCTGAAGGCGTGATCGAAGTCACCGCCGCCTTCATACAGATCAAGTTCTCAGGCGCCAGGCTATGACCTTCAAGGCGACAGTGGACACCATTCGAAGTCGCATGGATGCCAACTTCACCGCCCTTCGCGTGGTCTATGAGAACACCGAATACGATCCCGTTCCGGGAACCGCCTTTGTCTATTTCGAAGTCCAGGGCGGCCAGGGGATTCAAGCCACCCTTGGATCCGTGGGGTCGAGGATATTCCGCAAGGTCGGGCTTATCCAGGCCCATGTTTACGTCCCCGCAGGCCGAGGCGACGGGGTTGCCCGAACCCACGCCGATTCAATAGGCGCCATCTTCCAGGGCGTCGAGTTCTCCGAAATTCTTGGAAGGGCGGCGTCCGTTGGTGCGGGCGAGAAGGCAGACGGCTCGTTTTGGCGGGTCACGGTTTCCATTCCATTTCAATTTGATGAGCAGATTTAGGAGCTCCCATGACCGATTCAAACCAAGTCCAACTCGCCTATGTGACCGAAGCCACCCTTGGCACCACCCCGGTGACCCCTTCCATGAAGAAAATCCGCTTCACCGGGGAAAGCCTTGTCCACAACATCACCAACATCCAGTCCAACGAGATCCGCACCGACCGCATGATCGCCGATCTGGTTCAGACCGGGGCGGTCAATGCCGGGTCGGTCAACTTCGAATTCTCGTTTCCCCTGACAAGAACCTTCTTCTCGGACCACCTCGAATCCACCCTTTACAATGTGTGGACCCTGGCGCCGGAGAAATTCAATGTCACCTCGGACTCGGACATCACTGACGCGGGCACCGTGGCGGATACCTACGCGGTGGATGCCGACGGCACGGATTTCGTGGCCGGCCATCTTGTGAGAGCCTCGGCGTTTACCGAAAGCGCCAACAACCAGTTGTTCAAGGTGGCGTCTTCCACCGGCACCACGGTTGTGGGCACGTCCCTTTCCCTTACCGCAGAGACCTCGCCGCCCGCGAATGCGCGGCTCAAGGTCGTGGGCTTCCAGGGCGCCAGCGCCGATATCACGGCGGAGACCAATTCCCTTGATTCTACCGCCTTGGACATGACCACCCTTGGGCTGCAAGTGGGGCAATGGTTGAAGATCGGCGGGACAGCGGCAGGCGATAAGTTCGCCACCGCGGCAGACAATGACTGGGTGAGGATTTCTGGCACCATCACCGCAACTTCGATCCCCCTGGACAATCTGCCCAGTTCCTGGGCCGCCGATACCGGCACCGGCAAGACCATCAAGGTGTGGTTCGGTGATGTGCTGAAAAACGGCACCACCCAGAAATCATTCACCATCGAGAAGGGCTTTCTGGAGCAGACCACCCCCACCTACGAGGATTTGCTGGGCATGGTTGTGGGCGGCATGAACCTCAACGTCGCCGCCGATGCCATCATGACCGGGGATTTCTCGTACATGGGCATGACCTCGACCATCGATGAGACCGCCCTTGACGCTACCCCGGAAGCTGCGAGCACCGAAGGCGTGTTGAACGCGGTGGCGAATGTGGGGCGGATCGCCGAGGCCGGCACCGCCGTTGTCGGGCCGAATTATATGCAATCCCTGACCATGGCCCTGAACAACAACCTCCGCGAAAAGAAGGCCATCGGCACCCTGGGGCTGATCGATGTGGGCACGGGGTCATTCGAGGTCACCGGGAACCTCACGGCGTTCTTCGGCAACAAGAACCTGTTCGAGAAATACCTTGCCGGGACCGCCACCAATGTGAACTGGCGCGTGTTCAAATCCACCAAGGCCGTGGTGATGACCATGCCCAACATCAAGTTCGAATCCGGCACCATCCTGGCCCAGGGCCAGAACCAGGACGTGGTTTCGGAATTGGGCTATCGCGCCATCCTGGACCCCACCACATCGGCGATGTTCCAGATCGACCGGGTGGAGGAATTCGAGGTCTAGGCGAAAGCCGAGTCACCCCAAACCGAATCGGCGCCGGATGGCGTTCTTTCCATGGAATCCCATGGATAGGGGCGGGGGGCGCATCTTGCATTCGCGGCCTTGAGCGTAATTGGCAACGCCCCAGCCTTCCAAGCTGGTGATGTCGGTTCGAAGCCGGCAGGCCGCTCCACGTTTCCCGACATCGAATGTTGAGCTCAGCAGATGGGGGAGGGGGTCGGGCCCTCCCCCATCACCTAACCCGACGAGGAAAATATGAATCCCTATGATCTATTCAAGACCGACACCAAGATGGAACAGGACGGAATCGTTCTGGACTATGGCGAGTTCTCCATCACCATCGCCCGCGCCGGCAAGTCGAACGCCAAATTTCGCGGGCTGCTTTCCACAACCCTGAAAAAGCACCGCCGCAAGATCGACCAGGACACCCTGTCCGATGATCTCAGCGACAAGATCATGATCGAAATCTATGCGGATTCCATCATCCTGGGATGGGCCAATTTCACCGGGCCAGATGGCAAAGCCATGGTATTCGACCGTGAGAACGTCATTAAGGCCATGACCGACCTCCCGGACCTGTTCGCCGATATCTCCGAACAGGCCAATCAGGCATCGAACTTCCGTGCTGAACAATTGGCGGACGCGGAAAAAAACTTACCCAATACCTCCAGCACCAAACCGGGATCGGAGAGTTCACCGACTGGATAGCCAAAGCTGCCCGAGAGGCTGGGGACGACATCCCTGTTCAAGAAAGCCCCGAGCTCTACCCCGACCTTGTACCGGTTTGGGAGGGGTTCTGGCGGCTGTCAGCGGGGCGTGGCTACGTCTCAACAGGAATGGGGGCCATCCCAGCGCCCATATCGTTCGAGGCCATTGACCGCTACGCCCTGCGCTTTGGGCCGCATGATCCTGAAGGCTTCGAGGATTTCCTGTCATTGATCACCGCCATGGACCGGGAGTACCGGGCCGAGAAGAAGTAGCGGCCTATTTCATGATGTCACTTAGGGCCTGTCTGTGAACCCACATGATCGATGTCTTGTCTCCTGTGTAGGCCACGATCTTCATGGCCCCATGTGCGGAGACCCGAAGGATTGAAGCCTGCACACCGCCGGGTACGGCAAAACATCCGTGCTTAAGCATGTAGGCAATGCCCCGCCTATCTTTGCCAGCGGAGACCATCATCATCTCCTGAAACTGACTCTCCGTGTGGCAGGCCCAATTGCCACTTTTAAGTTTTGCCCCATGGGCGATGGACGTGAATAGCACGACCATAACAAAAATCATCGTTCTCATCTGCCGTCTCCGAGCGAACCCTAAACCCTGCCCCAGAGCCGTCAAGAATTATCTTGGCGGCTTTTTTCACAAGGACGCCCCATGGCCGACGCCATAATCACATTAGGCATTGACGGCAAGGGCGCACAGGCAGGCGGTCGTGTTGTCAAGCGATCCCTTGATGATGTCAAGGGATCAGCCAAGACGACGGAAAACCGATTCAAAAGCCTGACCGGTTCGGCCCGCAAGATGGGCCTTTTGTTCGGAGGGGGGTTGGGCATTGCCGGCTTGATTGCGGGGATGCGTTCCGGCATCGCCACGTCCATCCAGTTCGGGGCGTCCATTTCCAATCTGAGCGCCATCACCGGGGCCACCGGCCGGGACCTTGCGTTCCTTACCGAGAAATCCAAGGAAATCGGCCGCACCACAAGTCTGTCAGCAAGCCAGGCGGCGACAGGATTCAAATTGATCGCCAGCGCGAAACCGGATTTGTTGGAAGCCGCGGACGCCCTTGCCGCCGTCACCTTGCAAGCCGTGATCCTGTCGGAAGCGGCTGGCATTAGCCTGCCGGCATCTGCCACTGCTTTGGGCAATGCTCTTAATCAGTTCGGCGAGGGCGCAGAATCTGCGTCCCGGTTTATTAATGTTCTAGCCGCCGGGTCAAAGTTTGGCGCGGCGGAAATCCCTCTCATCACTGCCGCCCTTCGGGATTCCGGCACCGTCGCAAACGCGGCGGGGATTTCCTTCGAGGAATTGGTGGCCCAGATCGAAGTGTTGGCTGCTGTGGGTATCAAGGGAGCGCGGGCCGGGGTCGGCATTCGCAACGTGATCTTGAAATTGCAGGAAGGCGCCGACGAAACCAATCCGGCGATCGTAGGGCTTTCGACAGCCCTTCAAACCCTTGGAGCGCAGGGCCTTACCACCGCCCAACTTATCAAGAAATTCGGGCTGGAGAATGTCGTCGCCGCCCAGAACATGATCAACCTGGTCGATGAGACGGAAGAACTGACGCTGAAACTGACCGGCACCGATACGGCGATCGAACAAGCCCGTGTCAACATGGACAATTTGAAGGGCGACACCCTTGAGTTAAAAAGCGCCTTCGAGGCCCTGCAAATCGAGATCGGGGAAAAGGGGGATTCCAGTCTACGCACCCTGACCCAATCGATGCGGGATCTGGTCAATGTCTTGACCGATAATGTCGGGGCCATTGTGATTGTCAGCAAGCTTATCGCCGGCCTGCTGATAGCCAAGGTCGCGGCGGCGGCCATCCGTGGGCTTGCTTCGGCGATGATTGGTTCCGGCGGTGCTGTGGTTGGCCTTCGGATGATGGCAACCGTGGCCCCCATTGCTGCTGCACGGATGGCATTGACCGGGACCGCTGCTGGGACGGCGGCTGTAGCGGTGAGGGGGCTGAAAGCAGCCCTTGCATTCATTGGCGGCCCTCTTGGCGTGGCGATATTGGCCGCTGGTGCCCTAGCACTCTTTGCGACACGCACAACCGAAGCCGAAGAAGCAACCAACAAGTTCATCAAGAGCATCAAGGAAGAGACCGCCGAACTGGTCAAGCTCCGCGAGGAACGCAAGCGGGGGATCACCGAAACCCCGGAAGCCGAGGAGTCATTGCTCGGGGGGCTGGAAAAAAGACGGTCCAGACTGAATGAGTTAATCAGGGAAAAATCATTAGAGCTAGGCGGGCGCCGGTCCGGGACATTAAGGAAACTTAGGATTGAGGCCAGGGAACTTAATGCTGTCATACAATCAATTGAAAACTCAATAACCAAGCGCGACTTGGCCAGGTTCCGCCTGAACGAAGGCGTAGACGAACCCACGGAGTCTCCTGATTTCGGCGTGGCCCCGCCGGCGGTCTTCAAACTCAGCGGGAGCGAGGTCAAGTCTCTTGCCGCGTTACGGGATCAACTCATCCCACTCAATAAGGCACAGGAGGAATTCGCCAAGGGGCAGGCCTTGTTGGGCAAGGCCATCGATTCCGGTGATGTAGAGTTAAGCGAGGCCATTGTCCTGAATGGGCTTCTTACAGATTCCTATCGGGATGTTCTTGACCCCCTTGGTGCGGTGACGCGGGAGTTGAAACAGGAAGGCGCGTTGCTTGGACTCTCCAGGGATGCCCGTGCCGATGCCACTCGGGTCATGGATATCGAGAACCAGTTGCGCCAGGCCGGTGTTGATCTCTCCGTCAGTCAAAAGCGGGAATTAACAGGACTTGTCGGGGCCATCCGTGAAACAGCCAAGGCGCAGGATCTTGTCAACCAACTGAACCAGGACGCCAAATCAATTCTAGAGGCGGCACAAACCCCGCTTGAAAGATACCAGGCCACATACGAGAAACTGAGCCTGGCCCTTTCCGAAGGACGCATCCGCCAGGATCAGTTCAACGATGCGGTCAAGGATGCCAACATTATCCTAGAGCAGCAGAAAAAGGAACTCGACAAGAACACCGAATCCGCCCGCCGCTTCGGTTCCGTGTTCACCGACGCTTTTGAGGACGCCATCATCGAGGGCAAGTCCCTGCTGGACATCCTCGAGGGGTTGGATAAGGAACTAGCCCGTGCGTTCCTCCAGGAATTCGGCGTCACAAACCAAGGCGGGTTCATTGATAGTATTGTCAAGGACGTTGCCGGCACGATCAAGGGCATAGGCAAGCCGGAGGATGACGTGGGCACAGCCGCGACAAAGGCAGCCGGCGGGTTGGGTGCCCTGGAAACAGCATCCAAGGGCGTCACCGATGCCATGGGGACCACGGCCGCCGACACCCTTACGGCTGCCACCAAGACCACCATCCTTGGCTTGGCCGAGGAAAACGCCACAACCGCCATATTCCAACTGGCCACCGCCGCACGGGTTGCTGCCGCCGCATTGAATTCTGTTGGCTCATCTAGCAGCAGCAGTGGCATAGGCAGCTTGTTGGCGGGTGCTATCCCTGGTGGTAGCGGTCCTGGGGAAATCTTTGCAGGCGGCAATGATTTGTTCCAGCCCTTCGCCGGTGGTGGCAGTGGCATCGTCAAGGGGCCGCCAGGCGTCGATAACCTGATACCAAGAATGCGCGTCTCCGCGGGCGAGCTTATCGAGGTTAAGACCCCTGCCCAGCAACGCCAGGGTGGGGGCATCAACATATTCTTCCAAAACACCATTTTCGCCAACACCCCGGATCAACTGCGCCGGGGCATGAGCCAGACCACGGCCCAGTCCGCCAACCAGGCGGCCCGCATCCTCTCTAAGGGCGAGAGGATTTCATGAGTTTCTTCGAGGTACGCTTCCCCGTCGAGATTTCCTATGGTCTCCGGGGCGGCGCCAAGCACGAAATCGACATCACCGAACTTGGATCCGGCTTCGAGCAGCGCAACAAGCGCCACGCCTTTCCGAAAAGGCGATGGAACGTCGCCACCGCCATCAAGAATTCGCAAGAGTTTGCCGTGGTCATCGCCTTCAATCTGGTGATGGAAGGACCGTTTCATGGGTTCCGCTACAAGGACTGGTTTGATTTCAAATCAACCCTTTCCATTCTTGCGGCCATATCCGACACCGATCAGAACATCGGCACCGGGGACAACATTGTAACCGCGTTCCAACTGACCAAGACCGACACCGCCGGCGCCACCACCAAGGTCCGCAATATCAAAAAACCGGTCGCCGGCACCACCATCGTGGCCGTCGCGGGCACGTCCGTCACCAACTGGACGATCGACACCACCACCGGGATCGTCACCTTCACCATCCGCCATTCCAAGACCGGCACCGATCTGGCCATGGTCAATATCTCCGGCTCCACTTGGGAGATCCAAAGCACGTCCACCGATCTTTCCGGGTTCGAAGTGGGCGAAGGGCTGAAAGTCGCGGGCTTCGCCGATTCGGCAAACAACACCAGCGTCGGCGAGGTTTTCATCGTCACCGCGAAAACCTCCACCACCTTACGCTTTACCTCCGCCGATCCCATGGCCGAGGCTGCCGGCCAAACGGTGACGGTGAACACGTCCGCCGCGCCCCTGACCGGCCAAGCCGTTACCGCGGGCTATGAGTATGACCACCCGGTCCGCTTCGAGACCGACCTGTTCGATGCGGAGATCGAGGACTTCGAGACCATCATCGCGTCCGGGATTATCATCCAGGAAATATTCGTATGAAGACCGCCTCCGCCGGCATGACCACCCACATCGCGGGGGAAAACACCACGCTGGTCCGGTGCATCAAGATCAAGCGCACCGATGGGGTGATCTTCGCCGGCACCGAACATGACCAAGCTATCCCCTTCGACCTGTCCGATGGCGACGGCGAGATCACTTACTCAGCCGCCCTGGGTTATCTGATTTCGGCGATCCAGGGGTCGGCTTCCTTCGCCGCGGATAATTTCGAGATGACCGGGCCGCTGGATCCGGCGGGCGTCACCGAGGCCGATATAGACGCCAAGCTTTACAGCCACGCCTCGATTGAACTGTTCTATGTCAACCATGAAACATTGGCCGATCTGGATATAAAAATTCGCAAGGGTTTCATCGGCGAAATCGAGGTCAAGGGCGATATCTTCGTCGCCGAAGGCCAGGGCCTTATGGGGGTTCTGGCCCAGGAAGGGATTGAACTCTTCACCCCCGATTGCCGCGCCGATCTGGGGGATACGCGGAGCAAGGTTCGCCTTGACCCGCCGGTTTGGGCGGCGACCACCGCATATACCGTGAGACCTTCCGGCGATGCGGGGCTGGGGTCGGTGGTTAAGCCGTCCGCCTTCAACGACCGCCATTTCAAATGCACCACGGCGGGCACGTCGGATGGGTCGGAACCCACCTGGGACACCACCCTTGGCAACACGACCGCCGACGGTTCTGTGGTGTGGACGGCGATCCGGGCTTTGACCGTCGAGGCCACGGTCAATGTGGTGACCAACAACCAGGAATTCACCCTGACGCTTTCCACCGACGCGCCGGACGCGCTTTTGACCGGCGGGCTTCTGACCTTGACCTCCGGGGCGAACAACTGGCTCAAGAAAGAGGTGGTCTCCTGGGATCTCGGCACCAAGAAAGTCAAGATTTTCCCCGGCGATATTTTCCCCTTCACCGTGGCCAACGGCGACAGCCTGACCCTGACGGCGGGGAGCGACAAGTCCGTCGCAACGACCAGGGACACATTCGACAACATGCACAATTTTCGCGGAGAACCCTATGTGCCCGGAGCCAAGCAGATCAACAAATACCCAGACTCCAGGGCTTGATTGGCGCGGTGTTGTTGAGGAAGCCAGAACCTGGATTGGGACTCCGGTCCAGCACCAGGGCCGGCTTAGAGGGATAGGTGTGGATTGCGCCGGTGTTGTCGTCGGCGTGGCCCATGAATTGAAAATTTCCACCTTCGACACCCGCGCCTACGAACGAACCCCTGACGGAATAACCCTGCGAAAGATATGCGATGCCAACATGGACCGGGTTGACGATCTGTGTTTCGGCGCCGTGGTGCTGATGCGCTTCAAGCAACACCCCCACCACCTGGGGATCATCGGCGACAAGGGGAGCCCTTATTCGTTGATCCACGCCTATGACGGCTTCGGGGCGGTTCGGGAACACCGTCTGGACGACAAATGGAAAAACCGCATTTGCGGAATATATAAATACCGGGGCGTGATCTATGAGTAGAACCGCCCTCGGCCTGGTCGGCGCCGTTGTCGGCAGTTTCATCCCCGGCGTTGGACCCGGCCTTGGATTTTCCATCGGGTCTGCCATCGGTGGGTTGCTGTTCCCCGGAAGCCTTCCGACCATCGAAGGCCCCAGGCTTACCGATTTACGTGTCCAGACATCCAGTTACGGCGAACCGATTGTCGAGGTTTACGGCACCATTGGGATTTCTGGAAACGTCATCTGGGCCAAGGATATCGAGGAAGTCCGAACCGAAACCACACAGGGTGGCAAGAGCGGGCCGTCACAAACCACGGTTTCCTATTCCTATTTTGGCCATTTTGCCGTCGGTCTCTGCGATACCGTCGAGGCCGTCACCCGGATATGGGCGGACGGCAAGATCATTTATGACACCACGCCGGACAACACCGGCGCCATCAGCCGGTTTTCCTCTTCAATCACCATTTACACCGGCACCGAAACCCAGCTTCCCGACCCTTCCATTGAAGCCGACCGTGGCGCGGGGAATGTCCCCGCCCATAGGGGCATGTGTTACGTGGTATTTGATAGATTTCCTCTAGCCGACTTTGCCAACCATATTCCGAATATTTTCTGTGAGGTCACCACCAACGCAGCGGGATCTTTCCCGTTAGCAACCATCCCAGCCGGTATTCACGGTGCTGATCGCTTTTGGTTCAGCCATGACGGACGATTCATCTATGCCTTTCGCGGCCCTGCCGTAACCGGGCCTGTATTCGACAAGGTTGATTCCATCAACAACCGCTTCCTTGGTCATTTTGATCTGCCCCATCCCGACCTAGATTTTGGCTTTCTCGCTTCGGCGGTCCATGTCAGCAACGACGGTGATATTTGGTCTTGCGGCGTGAAGGGTTTCACCACCGATTGCGTTAAATTCTCGTCGCCAAACTACAATGTGGACATCAACGGCTCGACGGATAGCAACAACCGTGATGGCGAGTTTATCCTAGCCGGCGGCACAGTTGACGACCCGGTGATATATGGGCTGGCAAAACCTGCCTTCGGATCGAATTTCTGGGTCCGTGGCAGGGGCGAACTTTCCGATCTCGATCTGCGGGCGGCACTCGACCTTAAAACCATGGCCGGTGGAAATTTGATTAAGTGGTTGGCGCCGGCGCCAAACGGCAATTGTTGGGTGCAATATGCCGCCGGATGGTTTTTCAATGTGGATCGGGTCGGGTCCATCCTCAAGACCGTGACTCTAACCGCCCTTGATGCGGCGGGCCACGTTGGCCGGTTCATCTTTCTCGATGAGGGCGCCGAGGGGCGGTTCCTGATCCATGGGGCCTCGGATTCCCTGGTCAAATGGGACATTGCCACCGACGCGCAGATCGGTGCGGCCATCACCGACGCCGATGCCGGAAATAATAATTCAGCGTTCCACCATGGCCTGATCGACGGGTTCTTTTATCTTGAGGCGACCACCAACCTGGTCCAGAAGATTGACCACAGCACCATGACGGTGGTGGCGAGTTGGGATCCCGACGACTGGATAAGTCCCGGCTTTGAGGGGTTCCTGTACGACAAACATTCACACGCCCTATGGGGGCCGACTGGGGACACCTTCTACAAGCTATTGCTCGACCGGGAAACCACCGGCACGGTGACGCTGCAATCGATTGTTGATGACCGTTTGCAAAAGGCCGGGCTTTCGCCAAGCGATTACGACACCTCGGCGCTGGCGGGGGATGTGGTCAGGGGATACGCGGTCACCGGTCGGATGTCTGCCAGGAAGGCTTTGGAACCCCTCGCACAGGTTTATTTTTTTGATCTGGTGGAATCCGATTTCAAGTTGAAGGCGGTGAAGAGGGGGGCGGCCTCGGCCGCTTCAATCCCCCAAGCGGATCTTGCCGCCCATGCCTTCGGCAGCGAAGCGCCGCCGGAGCTGCCGAGGGTTCATAAACAGGAAATCGAACTCCATGAACGGATTGACGTTACCTATATCAATCCCGCGACCAATTATGAAACCGGCACCCAGCACGCCAAACGAATCGCCGAAGCGGTTTCAACCAATAAAGCCCTCACGATCAATCTCCCCGTGGTTTTATCGGACACCGAAGCGAAACAGGTTGCCGAGCGGCTTTTATTCTTAGACCACCTGGAGTCGGAATCAGCAGACGAGTTCCTGTCCCAGAAGTGGCTGTTGCTTGATTCCTCCGATGTCATAGACATTACGAAGGATGGTGTTCAGCGAAACTACATGATCCAGCAGACCGACGATGGCGCCGATCTGATCCGCAAAATGCGCTTGGTCAAGGATGACCAAACGATCTACACCTCGATTGCTACCGGCAACCCGTCCCAAGTTTTCCCCCAGACCGTCACCTTCCCCTCTGTCATGGAATTCTTTCTGATCGATTCCCCCTTGTTCCAGGATAGCGACAGCGGGCCGGGGTTCTATATCGTCGCCAGCGGATATTCGGATTCGTGGCCGGGCGGGGTGATCTATGTATCAAACGACGGGGTCACCTGGATACCGCTTGTGTTCATATCCAACTCTGCCCAAGCCGTTATGGGCAGGGCGAACGCCGCCCTTGCTGATGGGCCGACGACGGTTTTCGATGAGGTCAACACCATCAACGTGTCCCTTCTTCGGGGGACCTTGACCAGCGCCACCAAGACACAGGTTCTTGACGGCGCCAACCCCTGCATCATCGGCGATGAGATCCTTCAATATCGTGACGCCACACAGCAAGCGGACGGGTCCTGGACTCTTTCGGGTTTGGTAAGGGGCCGGCGGGGGACAGAATGGGCCACCGGCACACATTCAGACGGCGACCGTTTCGCCACCCTTGTGGCCGGCAAGGTCACACGGATCGGGATGGAACTGGCAGACATTGGCGCGGAGAAGTTTTACCGGGCCGTCACGCTTTCAGACCCCATAGAAGGGGCGGCCCAGCGGGCCTTTACCAATACGGGGAGATCGTTACAGCCCTATGCCCCAGCCGATCTCAAGGCCACCCGGAATTCAAGCGGCGACATCACCTTCACCTGGAAACGGGCGACAAGGCTTGGCGGCGAGTGGCGGGATTTCGTTGAGGTTGGCCTTGGCGAAACCTCCGAGAACTATGATCTGATCATCATGAACGGCGCCACCGAAGTTAGGACCATATCGGTCACCGCCCAGACCGCCGGCTACACCAGCGCCGAACAAACCACGGATTTCGGGGCCGATCAATCGGCGGTCCTGGTCAATCTGTATCAAATGTCGGTGGACATTGGCCGCGGCTTCGTCTCCACCGCCACGCTTTAAGGGATCACAATGAACTCACCAAACCGCAATATAACGGATATACCGAACGCCGCCGCGTCCTCGAAATACCTGACCCATAACGAAGACAACCACAATCTGGATGTCGGTGATGAGCCGAACTATGTGATCAATGGCTCGATGGCGGTTCAACAGCGCGCCGGGCCGTTCACCGGCCTGGGCGCCAATGCCCTCGAATACACCCTCGACATGATGGCGATTGCTACTGCGGGAAGCCCGCAAGCCCGCGCCACGGTGACCCAAGAGGACGGCAATTTCGACGGCTACGCCAAGGGCTTAAAGATCGATTGCACCACCGCCGAGGATGCGGTGGCGGCGGGTGAGCTTTGGGCCTTTCAGCACCGCGTCATGGCGTCGAGGCTGCAAGCCTTGAGCCACGGCACCGCCGGCCGCCGCGATTTGACCCTGACCTTCACCATCAAGTCGCCCAAAAGCGGCACCCATTGCGTAGCGTTTTACAAGCCGGATTCGACCCGGAGTTTTATCCGCGAATTCACCGTGGCCAGCGCCGACACCGCCCAGACCTTCACCGTGACATGGCCGGCCGACGACTCGGGGGTATTCCCTGACGACAACGGCGAGGGGCTTCGCATTACCTGGCCCTTGGTCGCCGGCACCACCTGGCACGGTGCCAACGGTGCCATGATCGCCGGCGAGGACTATGCCACCGCCAACCAGCAAAATTTGCTCGACAACATCGCCAACAATTTCGAGATCACCGGCATCGCGCTGCGCGCCGGCGCGGTCAATACCGGACATATTTGGATCGAGCGGCCGTTCCCCGACGAGCTGCGCTTGTGCCGCGGCCATTATCAGCTCTTGGGCCTGGGCTTAACCGGGGTGTGGGATACCGACAGTATTTGCTATCTCGGCACGGTGTTGCCGGTGCCGATGAACGGCTCTCCGACGATCACCTTGCTCGACACCTCGCCGGTGGTGCGCGACGCCGGCGCCGACGTCACCGGGTCGAGCTCGGCTATCGTCGGCGGCAGCGAGAAAAAAACCACCGACGCCATCTTACTCGCGCTCAATGGGTTCGGCACCGGCGCCACGGTGGGCGAGGGGGCGGTGGTCAACCAGACCGCCGACGTGCTCGAGCTGGTTTTTGATCTATAGGAGGACGCCATGCGCTTTATCGCCGCCTTGCTGGCGGTTTTTTTATGCTCGCCGGCTTACGCGCAGACCATCTGCATTGACCGCATCGACTTGCTTGACCGTCTTGCCGCCGAGTTTGAAGAATACTTGGTGGAGGTCAGGATGATCGAAGATCAAGGTCTTCTGGAATTCACTAGGTCGCCCACCAAGGGCACCTGGACTGTGATCCTCACCAAGCCTTCCGGCACAAGTTGCTTAATAGCCTCCGGCGAAGGCCTGACGATTGCCCCGGCTAAAAAAGAGCTTGTGTCCCTATGACAATCCCCAGGTGCCTGACCAACGGCGGTCTGCTCCGGTTATACCGCGGCCTTGTTTTGGCGGCCATCACCGGGGCCGGGGTCGCGCTGTGGAACATCAATGGCCAAGTCGCGTCCCTGACGGCAACCATGATCGCCGTCAACAAAACACTCGCCACCCACGAAGAGCGCATCCAATACGTCGAGCGGCGCTCCTGGTCGGCGGACGATTAGCTAGGTTCAACAGCCGAAAGGTGGGTGCATGGCTACCGTATACAAACAAAGTGATTTGCAGGCGGCGCTGGACGCCTTCAAGAAACAGCCCAGCAAGGCCAAGGCCGCCGAAAGCCTAGGCATCCCCACAACAACCTTCAAGATGCGCCTGACCGAGGCCCAGCGGCGCGTCAAGGGCCTTCCCGCGGGCACCCCTGTCCCCATGTCGGAAGACGAACGCAAGTACCACGCGGATTGGACAGCCGAGGACTGCATCAGGCATCTTCAAGACATCGCCTTGGCCCAGCCCAACAGGGTCATCACCCGCAATCATTTCCGTGTGAACAGTGATATTTCCGAAAGCACCTGGAACCGGTTCTTCGGCACCTTCGAGGAATTCAAGCGCCAGGCCGGGATTAAGCTGACACGCCACCAGCATGGCCTGGAGCGGGATCTTGCCAAACATGCGTCCGTCGATCGGATGCGCGAGATTACCCTGGAAAAACACAACTGGGGCGATGCCTACCTCCGCCCCGATTCCAAACGCTACCAGACGGTCCTGGTCGGCTCGGATCTTCACGACATCGAGTGTGATCCGTTCTGGCGGTATTTGTTTCTTGACACGGCAAAACGGGTCCAGCCCGCCAAGGTGGTTCTGAACGGGGACATCTTCGACCTCCCGGAATTCGGGCGGTTCACCCAGGACCCCCGCGAGTGGAACGTGGTTGGGCGAATTAAATGGGTTCATAAATTCCTGGAGGATTTGCGCGAGGCCTGCCCGGATACCGAGATTCTATTTCTCGAGGGAAACCACGAATACCGGCTGTTGCGGCATTTGGCGGAAGCCTCCCCGGCATTGAGAGCCGTTCTGTCCGACCTTCACGGCCTGACGGTGCCGGACCTTTTAGGCCTGACCAAGTTTGAGATCAATTATGTCGCGCCCGCCGATCTGGCGACGTTCACCAAGGCCGAAGCCACCGCGGAGCTCAAGCGCAACTGGACCGTTCTTTATAATTTCCTGATCGCCCATCATTACCCCGAGGGCTTCAAGATGGGCTTGCCGGGATGGAACGGCCACCACCACAAGCATCTGGTATGGAGAGGCTTCAACCCGGATCAGGGATCATATGAGTGGCACCAACTGGGGGGCGGTCATAAGCAGAACGCCACCTATTGCAACGCCGAATTCTGGTCGCTTGGCTTCGCCCTGGTTCATGTGGACACCCAGAGGCTACGGGCACAGTTCGAATATATCGACATCCATGACCATTGCGTGATCGGCGGGCGCTGGTATCGGCGCACCAAGGAGACCACCCGGAAATCACTTTAAGGGACCGAGATGAAAGCCCCCGACATTTGCCGCCACGCGGCGTTGATGCTTTCCAGCGACCGCGAGGACACTCACGGCGATAAGACCATAAACCATAAAAATATTGCCATCATGTGGGATGCCTTCATGCGAATTCGGAAAGACCCCGTTGCGCCAATTTCGCCGTTGGATGTGTCCCTCATGATGGGCTTGCTCAAAACTGCCCGCACGCAATTGGGCGACCACAACCCGGACGATTATTTGGATATGGTCGGCTACGCTGCCATCGCCGGCGAGCTCGCGGAGGGCGAGAAATGAAAAAGGATTTATTGCTTACGGCATCGGACATCGACATTGCAGCCCGGACACTATGGGGCGAGGCGAGGGGGGAAGACCATAGGGGGCGCTTGGCCGTAGCCCATGTCCTAATCAACCGCTGGAAAACCAACAAAGGCCAGTTCCGCAAGGATGACACTTTAGCAACCGCATGTCTGCGGCACGTTCAATTCTCGGTTTGGAACCAGAGAGACGGGAATTTCAAGAAACTCTTTAGCGTTGATATGAACACGAAGGCATTCCGGGAGTGCATGGGAGCAATCCTGGAAGCCCTTGACGGCGACGATTTAACCTTCGGTTCCCGCCATTACCACACCGTTGCAATCAAGCCAGGATGGGCGAAGGGCCATAAGCCAGCGTTCTCCCACGGCAACCATATTTTTTACAATGATGTGGATTGAAATTGTGGACTGAAAATATGAATTCCTCCGACGATGACCGGCCCGCAGCCGGTTTTTCTTTGCCCGAATCCACCCCCATGGTTCTTGGCAAACAGAAATGGCCGCCACATGGCTGGCGGGTATGGCTGAAAACCGCCGCCAACTGGACATCGATCAAGCCATCGATCCTGCCCCTGACCCCCGCGAACTGGCGGACACTCCAGGACATCAACGCCGCATCCCACCGCGAGACCATCTGGCGCTCGGATCAAGAACAGTACGGCAAGAACGACGTGTGGAGAGTCCCTCGGGAGGCCAGGGGCGTGAAGGCGGTTTGCATTGATCAGGTCTGTGTGCTGCCCCCGAAATACGGCGACTGCGAGGATTACTGCCTCGATAAGATTCTCAAGCTTCTCAAGGAATTTCCCGGCACCCGCGGCGCCTTCCGCATCGCGCTGTGCAAGACCCAATCCGGCGAATATCACGCGGTCCTGATCGTCGTCACCGACCATGGCTGGTTCGTCATGGACAACCTTTATTCCCAGGTCATGCCCTGGGAAATGCTGCCCTATCAGTGGCTGTTAATTGAAGTTCCAGGAGGATTCTGGTGGAAAGAGATCGTCTAGCTGAACTCGCCCTGATCTGTGATCTGTCTTACCCGCCCTACACCCAAGCGCATATTCAAGCCCGGTTTCCCGGAACCCATGTGACCTTCTTCGAAAACATTGAGACCGATAGCCAAGCCTACCTGATCCGCTGGCGCCATAGAGCCGTCCTTGTGTTCCGCGGGACTCAGGTGACCAAGCAATGGTCATGGACCGACATCAAAACCAACTTGAACGTGCTTGGCAAGATGGACTGGATCACAGGGGGCCGGGTCCACCCAGGATATGGCGAGGCCTTCTTGTCGATCTGGCCAGATATCCGTTCGGTGATCAAGAACCTCGGCGTGCCCCTGACCATCACCGGCCATTCCCTTGGCGGCGAGCACGCGACATATGCCAGCACACTTGTGGATGCCGAGACCGTTACTTTCGGGGCGCCGGCTGCTGGGGATTCCTTGTTTGCAGGCCACCTCAAGAATCTCACCCGCGTGGTCCATGACGGCGACATCGCGCCCAAATACCCCAGGCCATGGATGGGCTACCGCCATGGCGGTTACTATTTGCAACTCAACCATGACGAATCCTTGGAGGCCAGGAAATGGCGCACCTGGCTCGATACCTTGTTCGTGCCCTTCACCAAAGAGGGCATTGTTTTGGGAACCCGGCGCCATTCGATAACCCGTTACGCCAGGATATTAGGAGCCCGATCATGAAGATTCTCGCTATCGTTTTCGCCCTGTTGCTGGCCGGCTGCGCCAGCCAATGGGAAACCCTGCCGCAAGATGACACCAAGGGCGTGGCCCAGCAATGGGCCGAACACTTCGCCATGGTCGATGACAAGAACCGGGATGTCCGGGTCTGCCTTCTTGGCTCGGCGGTTGTCGAGGTCATGACGGCACAGGTGATGCGGAACGGCCGCCCGGCGGATCTTGCCTTGACCAGATTGATGGTGTTAGAGGGCGCGATCGGCAAGGCCAAGACGGTTTCCCCGGATTGGTTGAATTCCGACATGGCGGATATTGGCTTGACGTTTTCAAAGGTCTTGAAGGAATCCGGTCAATCGAGAATTGCCGAGATCATGCTTGGCGGGTTCAGCGTATCCAATATCTCGAATGTCTTGAAGGGCGTTACCGTCTTTAGCGTGAAGGGCCGGGCCGCGCTCACCGATATAAGGGTGATGCTGGGCAAGGTTGAATCCGACGAGATGGACAAGGCAAAGGCCTGGAGTGCTTGCGAAACCAGGATGGCATCAAACCGCCGGATCCTGGAGTCACTGAATGGGATTAACCCCGAGCATCCTTCAGCCCCTTGATATATGCCCGCTCGGCGGCGACCGGTAGCCCTGTCTTACTTTTCGACACCACACCACCCCTTCCTCTTCCCCCCACCATAGGGCCGTCCCAGGCCCTTAGCGATCAGCATTTCAGCTAGATCCTTTCCCCCCACCAAGACCTTGGCCACCATGCGGCCGGCGTATTTCCCCTCCCTGACATTCTCCAACTTCACAGTCTTGCCAACCGTGGCCACCACGAACGCCTTGGCCGCCGCCGCCAGGTTCTTTTCCCGCTGGCACTTCCCACGGATCTCTGGCGTGTCCACCCCGTCCACCCGGATCGTCATTTCCACGTAATGCCGTGGCCAAGTGTCAACGCGAACCTCTATGGAGTCACCGTCAATGACACGGATAACCTTGGCCGGAAGCGGGCCGGGGATCTGTGCCGCGGCCAGCAGCAGGGCTACAGGGATGATGAGGTATCGCATCCGTAGGCCTCCTTTATACCCGCCTAAATCCGGGCTGCTTGCACCGACCAAAAACCAGGATCACAAGCGGTAGATGCAACGTGAGTGACGGGTCGGTGTGGTCAAGGTGCAGGCCCAAACTGAGCCAAGGGTTCCAAGCAAACTGAATTTCCCACCGGCGTCTTATCGCCATGCTCACATCCTCCTAGCCGAACAAGCCTATGAGCATCCCCGCCAAAAGGGGGACCACGCTTTCAAAAAACCTCTGCCAGTTCTTGCTCATGGGCGGTGCATCCTCCTTTACGCGCTTAGGTCTGACAGCTTGACCGGGGGAAGATCGTTCCACTCTGTTAACAGAACACCGTCATCATCAACCTTCCCGTATTCTCCATCGTCGTAACAATTTTCACAGATTGGTTGGTCATCAAATAGACGAACCATGTCTAGGGAATAACTGACTTCACCGGCACAGGTATCGTTTTGGCAGCCGGCCAATGCTTGAATTTTCATCTCATTCATTCCTCGTTGGAGATTGACCAATTTCCGGGTGACATTGGAAAACGTGGCGAGCTTGACCCAAGACGCCTCAATTGTTCCGTTGAAAGCAGATGTCCAGCCGGGCGGGAAAATATTAGCCATCTCGTTCATTCCTCGTTTAGTTACGCCCGCAGGCTTGGTTAATCTGGTTCCGTATTTCCGCTTCATCCCGCAACCTGTCACTAAGCCAACAATTCAAATCCCACAGCAACGGGGCCGTGTCCTCCATCGCGCCGTATTTCTCGCGCAATTTTTGGCTTTCAGCCCTGAAATCTTCCATGATTGTCGCCATGTCAAAATCCCTCGTTCGCGTTCACTGTAGGGGGGCGTCATCTTCGGGGTAGATTGCGCCCGTTTGCCAGTCCACGGCATTCTTGATATTTTGCTGCAACCATTCATGCCCGGCGTCGATCAACGCCCCAAATTCGTCTTCACCCGTGGGGTCAATGTCGATCAAAATTCGGACTTCTTGGATATATTTCATGGTCGGTGCATCCTCCTAATCGGACATTTCCATTGACGCGCCTATAAACTCGGCCGCGAGGTGCGGGTTGATCGCGTTGCCGTAGGCGCGGATGCGTCCCACTCGGTTGGATACCCCATGAGCCAGCGGGAATGTGCCGGGTTCAACGCGCCGGACTTTTGCATCGGTGCAGGCGATGAGATCAAATTCGTCCCAATAACCTGTTTGCTCAACGGCTTGCCTTCCGGCCGCGCCTGGCGCCGCGCCATAAACTTCGCCGTGCCGTGTTCCGATCTGGTGTCTCGCGCGGTCGGTGTCGCCCAGCCCGCCAAGGCCGTCTGTTGGGACAGCGGTACGCCGGTGTCCTGGGGCCGCGGTGGCTTGCCTCCCCGGCTGTGATCCCGGGCGGTCGGTGTCGCCCAGCCCGCTAGGTCTGCATCCCTCGCCAGGCAAGCGCAGCCGTGCTTGGTGCCGTGTTTGGCCTTCTGCCCCCTCGATCGCCCCGTTACATCGTGCGCCTGTGGCGTGGTCCATCCCTTGAGCAACCCAGAAAAGCCGTTGGCGGATATTCGGCGCGCCGACGCCCGGAGCGCACAGATCGGCGGCCCCGAGGGCATGTCCCAGATCTTCCATGTCAGCGCGTACTCCGGCGAGCCATTCACGTCCAATCTTGCTCGCAACCTGTTCTCCAAAGACAATTGCAGGGCGGCGCTGGGCGATGAGTTGGTAAAAAGCGGGCCAGAGGTGGCGTTGATCGGCATGGCCTTTTCGCTGTCCCGCGCTCGAAAACGGCTGACAGGGACAGGAGCCGGTCCACACAGCGCGTTCGTCGGGCCATCCGGCGAGGCGCAAGGCGTAGGACCACCCGCCGAGGCCGGCGAAGAAGTGGCATTGCGTGTAGCCTTTGAGGTCATCGGGCGCGACCTCCGTGATTGATCGTTCGTCCACATCTCCGGGTGCGATCAGCCCTGCGGCGATCAGGTTGCGGAGCCATTGCGCGGGGTAAGGCTCGATTTCGTTGTAATATGCGGTCAACAGTCATTTTCTCCATATTCACTGCTCAGCAGATAACGCTCCAGATCGTTCACGGCCTTGAGCCGTAAAGTTCGGTAGTTAGGGCGGCGGATTCCTCGGGTGTGGCCTCGGGGTTTTCAAGCCGCAAATCTGACAAGATAGCCAAGTTCCTGAAATCCCACCGCTCGGCCTTTGACAGGGACTTGCCGACTTCCCTGTCGAGGTATTTATCCATTTCTTCTAAGCTCGTGGGCATACAGGCCTCGTTTATGCGTCAGTGTGTTCGAGTTCATTAATCCGGTCTTCCGGCAGCACATTGTCCGCGTCGGCTATGGTGAGATTTACTGCCTCCAAATGCCTTAGCGCGTCATGACCCAATATCAGTTCTTCGGGCAATGGACCGTCTTCACGGCCAACAATTATGCTGGCGAGCAGTTCAATCAATTCGCCACGGTTCTTTGGTGTCTGTTTCATGTCTTGCCTTCCCTTCCCGCCCGTGTAGGGCTCCTAGTCGCGCAGCGCCAGGGCGCTCAGAACCGAGGCTGCTTGAGGCTCGCCGTATTCTTGAAGCTCGATAACGGTTTCCTCGATAGCGGCACGGGCCATTTGTTGCAGAACAGTTTGGGTTGTCCCGAGATTGCCCCATGGAATATGAGCCAGCCCACCGGCCAGATGAATTTTCCGCGCCACCCGCTCTATCATCTCTGTCATGTCATTCTCCTTCCGCCCCGATAGGGGCTCGTTTCTGTTACTTCGGTTGCTGGTGTCGGGCGCACTGCGCACAAACCTTGAAATGATCTGGGATTTCCACGTCATGGGGGAAACACGCACCATTGCTGCGGGTGGGGTTATGCCAGCGCCCACACTTGGTTTTGCGCTCAAAATTCCACTTAAAGCCCTGTGTCTCCGGTGGGCTAGCCTCTATGTGCGCCACAATTTTGTTCATCTCAGGGCTCCCTAAGTTACGTTGCTGCCGCCGCACGGGCCACAAGCCGGTCAAACTCGATCCGCTTTTCAGGGACCAATGCAAAATCATCATCCGGCTCCCAGTCAGAGAACGGCGGCACACCGGGCTCGCCACTTTCATTGGCCATCCAATCGGCAAGAACCTGACAGTCTAAGTGAGCTTGCCATGGGCACGGATCGCCATCGTAAATGTGGAAACCGTCGATATATCGCTCGCCAATAGCAATGTCCGCTTGGCAGAAATCGCACACATGACGCTTGCGAGCCGTTCTTTCTGTTTTCCTCATGGGCGGTGCATCCTCCTTTTAGTTCGACACTTCGCCGTGGTTGAATAAATCGTGCAACTGTTCATACAGCCGAAATGTCGGATCATCCTTTCCCTCAAACTCGCCTTTTGCTAACTCGCTGCATAAGAGGCGCAACTCATCATCGGACATCTCAATTTGGTAATAGAGAGGGCCATCTTTTACCTTTGCTCCGTTCATATCGGCCTCCTAGCCGAACACTCGTTGCCATTTGATAACGCGGTGCCAACACAGCATCACGCTCTTGTCGAAAATGCCGATTGAAAGCGGCCCGATGTCATATAAACCGCCGATGATTTTCACTAATCTCAGGTACATATCGGCTCCTTAGTTGGACAATGCGGCCCGACCGGCTGGCGTAATGCAATAGCCTCCACCAATCTCTGCCCATGGGTTAAATGCAATCAGACCGCGCCTCATTGCTGATCGGGTCACGCGATGATCGGCTGCACAAGCGGGGAGGCACCGGGCCGAAGTCTCAAATTCTTTGCACCCGTGCAAAAGGCGGGTCATGGCTTTTGAAATCTTCATTTGTCGCTCCTAATCGTCCAAACATGATCGGTGTGCTGCCACGGCGGCATCAAGGCAGGGGAACCTTTTGGCGTATATCTGGTAAACGGTTGGGGAAGTGACCTTGAGAGAGTGACCTAGCGCACCCAAGGCCCCCTCCATCTGAGACACGGCGCGGCTTTTGCTCCGGTATAACTCAGCCAATTCATCGCGGGTTTTGTCTTTTGCGATGTCAAACAGGTATGCCTTCATGTTCTTTCCTTGCTCGTTATCGTTCGTTGGTCTGGGTGGCTGGATTTGAACCAGCGACTTCCGCCTTCCAAGGGCGGCACTCTGGCCGGACTGAGCTACACCCAGTGATCCCTTGTTCACCCTGATTTCAGCTTGCGGAGTGCTCGGGCCGCTTCAAAGTGCCACCGCATCTTCTCGGCCCATCCCCGCATATCGGTGTGTTTGCATCCAGCCTCTCGCATCATCACCACGGTGCGTCGATGGCTTTCTGCTTTCTTCTCATGCCACGCAATTGCTTCTTTCATGTTCTTTCCTTGCTCCTTTGTGAACATTCAGGTGAGAGTGCGGCATTCCCAACGCACCATATCTTCCCCGGCTGGTCGGGGACTGTCTTGGCATGAGGACGGTCCTAGCTGCGCCCTCATCAACCACACTCTCGCCTCAATATTCCCTCGTTCGCGTTCAGTTGTTCTCGCCAGCGTCTTGCATGTCATAGGCCGATGGACAGGATGGGCACTCGGCCCCATTGGCCAGGGCGCCGTGACCCCCGTTGCAACAGTTGTTCCCGCATTCGCCGCATATGACAGTCCTTGCCTCGCAAAAATCGCAGTCCGTCCAATAATGTTCTTGCTTCATGGCGGGCTCCTATGCGGCCATCAGTTTCTTGGCGTCACGGGACGCCTTGCGTAGCTTCTTGAGTTCGTCTGCCTCATTGCGCCGCTTGAATGCCCTGTAGATGGCTGCGCGGCTCACATGGAGCGTGTCGGCGACCTCTTGCATGGTCACGGTAGGATCAGCCAGCATTGCCCTTGCAGCCTTCATCATCTTGTCGTTGATCTTGGGCTTCCGGCCCCCACGATGGCCCCTGGCGCGGGCTGCTTTCAATCCGGCCTTGGTGCGCTCAGAAATCAGGTTGCGCTCAAATTCAGCGAAGGCGGCAAGCATGTGAAAGACCATTTTTCCGGTGGCTGTGGATGTGTCTATGGCTTCGGTCAGGCTTTTGAATTCGACCCCGCGCTTCTGCAATTCCAGCATGATCTTGATTAACTCGGGGACGCTTCGCCCGAGCCGGTCCAGCCGCCAAACAATCAATGTGTCGCCCTCACGCAAAGCCTTGAGGCATTCGGCAAGCTGGGGGCGCATTGTCTTAACCCCGGAGACGTGTTCCTGATAAATGCGGCTCTCATCCACACCGGCATTTTTCATGGCGTCAACTTGCAGATTCATCAACTGATCTTCGGTGGAAACCCTGGCGTATCCAAACAACATTATGTGCGATAACCCCCATGTGTTCTTAATCCCAACTCTGCGTGGATTTGGCGCGTCCCCATAAGGGGCAATCGAATGAACGTCTCATCTGGGTTAGTGCGACCGGTGGACTCACTAATTATTCCGCGCATGTCTAAGCCTTTGACAAATATAGAGTGGGAACAATGGGTTATTCCGCGCAAGTCATTGAAAGTTTTAGCTATCCGTTTCGTTGACATCGAGGGGGTCACTGGTTCAATCCCAGTATCGCCCACCACATTTGGGCTATTTAACAAGGGGTTACATGGCACTGTCATTTTAGCCCAATTTCATTAGTTTGGCCACCGGAGTCACTAACTGCCGGCCCATCAGTAAACCCAGCCACACCATAGCCTTTGATGGTCACGATATATGTGTCCCAATCAATGCGATTATCGTAAGCATAGGGCTTTACCAAAAGGTCGGCGTCATTGAAGCTAAACCCAAATTGTCCAAGTTGGTTTTGCAACAAGGAAACCAGGGCCGGCCTATCATCTACCTCGACAACTGTTTTCATGCTGTCAACCAAATGGCCCCTATGTTCACGGAATTTCATCATCTTACCTTGTGGTCAGAGGGCATAGCACCAAGCGCCCCAAAATCCAGCCCTTTGGCCATATCGCGCAGGGCTTCCGGGTTGGTTTTCCGATAGACGCGATCCACCGTTTTGATGGACGTGCCGGTGAATTTGGCAATCTGATCCAGGGGTTCGCCGTCCTCGGCCAGCCATGAAATCACCGAATGTTTCAGAATGTGCGGCGTCAGCCACTTGGGCAGCTTGGCCCTGACCACGGCGGCCTTGAATGATTTCTTTATATCGGCGACGGGCTTGCCGCCATATTCGATAACCGTAGCGGCCGTGGTCCGCTCCTTGGCGTCCCTCAAAGCGGCCACCACGCCAGCAGGTATGGGCACGGGGACCCGGCGCTTGTTGGATATGGGGATGTCGGGATTGTTGAAGTCGATTATGCGGTGATCGAAGTCCACCCGGTCCCAAGTCAGATCCAGCACGGCGCCCTTCCGTGCCCCCGTGGCCATGGCAATCAGCAGATATAGCCTTAAATGGCCATTTGACGCGGCCAGGAGCCGCTCCGCCTGTTCCTTGGTGGCAAAGTGTTCGCGGGGCGGCCGGGGCGCTGGGCGGGCGATTTGAACATTGAACCCGTGCATGTTCAGGGTCTGCATCAATAGCTCCAGCTCGCGCCGGCAACTGGCCAGCCTGGGGGAGCGCTTCTTTTGGTAGGCATTGACCACCGCCGGGGTGATCTGCTCGGGGGTCAGCTTGCCGAAATGGGCCTTCAAGGGCTTGGCGAACCACGTCATCTTGTCGTGGGTTCGGGCCTCGGTTCGGGCGTCCAGGTAGGCGTCCACCAGCACGTCCACCCTGGCCCCAGGGGGCGGGGCTTCCCGCATATGTATGAAGTCCGCTAGCCATTGATCCGCGCTTTCGGAGATCGGGACGCCCGTGCTTGCGATCGAAGTGCGGCGGCTGCCGGGTTCGGACCAGGCGACGTACCAGTTCCGCCGTTCGGGGCGCTTGAAGAGGCGGTATTCGGGCTTGTCTCGGCGCGGGCGGGGCAATCAAACCTCTCATGGAAGGCGTCTATATGGGCTTGCTTAATTCTGATACAGCACCCCGGCCTTCGGATGCAACCAAGAACCCCGTCATCGATGTAGCGGTAGACTGTTTTGGTGCAATAGCCCAACGCACGGGCGGCCATGGGGACGGTGTAAATCTTCATCCGGCCATCCTCAATCTGAACAAAGCGACCACTTCACAGCCCCTTTCATAATCGCCGGACACGTCCTTGACCGCGGCGGCGAGTTCCAAGGGATCGATGCCCTGTCTTGCCCACCACTTGGTTTCGTTGGACCGGTGCTGGTCGGCATGATGGGGCGGGCAAAGGGGGACCGTGCGGTCATCACCGGGCTTCCATGACATGCAGTGCCAGCCGATCCGCACATGGGCGGCCTGGGACGGTCCGGCGCAGAGAACGCAGGGCAGGGAGGCTACGAATCTTAAATGTTTTTCGCTGCGCCATGGTTTCTGCCTTTGCCTCACGCCGCTTGCCGGGGGGCTATCATGTCGGAGAGCTCTGCCTTCAGGGCATTGTTGGACGTGCCGTGCAGGATGTCTACGCAGGCCGTATTGACCACCTTGTTGAAGAACGCTTCAAATTCGGCTTGGCTCATATTGCCGAAGGCGATTGATTTGGTCCGGGTCACTGTGGTGCCGTCTGGATAGATGGCCTCATAGGTATGGCCGACGCGGCGCTTCATCCATTCGTGGCAATCATCGGCGGTGCAGCCATCGACATAGGTGGCCAGCAGACCCATCAAAGCCCAGTACAGCCGGTGTTGATTTGGGTTCCGCATCCGTTTGAAATCGACGCGGACCTGTTCTTTGTGCTTGATGCCGGCGAGCATTTCGCCACTCTGCTCATCGGTGGGGCGCAGGGTGTTGCCGTCGCGCTGGAAGATTGCTTGCATCAGAACACCTAAAACGGAATGTCGTCGGATAGATCATTGGGAAGTTCACCGCCGGCCGGTGCCGTCTCCACCGCATCCCTCGGCTGGCCGTCACCAAGCAAGACCAACTCGCCGCGGAAGTTCTGCAACACGATCTCGGTGGTGTATTTCTCAACGCCCGCCTGGTCGGTCCACTTGCGGGTTTGCAACTGGCCTTCGAGATATAACTTGGATCCCTTGTTCAGGTATTTCTCGGCGATATCGCCAAGGCCCTCATTCCAAACCACAATGCGGTGCCATTCGGTTCGCTCGCGCTGCTCGCCTGAGCTCTTTTCTTTCCACTTCTCGGTGGTGGCGAGACTGAGGGTGACGACCTTGCGTCCATCCTGGGTGTGGCGAACCTCGGGGTCACGTCCCAGGTTGCCGATCAGCATAACCTTGTTCAAGCTTGCCATGGGTGCTCCTTCCTAAAGTCTTGTGTCCTCAAATATCCGTGCGCCCGTGAGTTTCCCCCCGGACTTGAGAAAATCCTTATTCGCGTTCGTCCAAGAGTTCGCCGCCTTTTCCAGCGCGTCGGCAGTGAAGTGCTGACGCAAGGCTTCCAGGTCGATCACGCCCCGGTCGATCTCCGCGACGTTCCAGAATTGCTTGAGCGTCGTCTGTCCGCCGTGGGCGCCGCGCGACTTGCCCAATTCGGCGGGCTTGACTGTCGCCGCGGTTGCGGCCTTGTCGGCGTCGATCTTCGCCTGTTCCGCTTCTTCTTCGGCTTGCAAGGCGTTGTCCAGGTCGCCCTGTTCCTTGATCTTGGCGGCTTTGTCCGCGGCCTCCCGCTCAAGACGTTCCTGCTCTTCGCGGGCTATGCGCGCCTCTTCCTCGCGGCGGCGGCGTTCCTTGGCGGCCTTGGCGTCGGCGTATGTTTTGCGGACCGCGTTGACTTTGGTTTTGCCCTTGTTGATGTCATCGATCAGGGCGTGCATGAAGGAATCGACCGTTCGCCCCGCCTGTAGGAAGGGCGCCTTGTCATCCTTGTGGACCGCTTCGGCATGTTTCACGAAAGCGGTAAGCTGCTTGTCAACGAAATCCGCCAGCTTGCCGGCCATATCTTCGTCGCCGTCCTCGATCACGGTCGGGCAGCGTTCGATGGCGCCCAAAAGGTCATCGCGGCGCTTAACCAGATCGCCGTGATCCTCCCGGAGCCTTTCAAGCAACGGGTCAATATCAACTGGAGGCGCGTTGTGGCTGGGATCGGCCAGGGCTGCTTCGCTCATGTCGTGCTCCTTTAAATAACCGGCGGTTGTTCGCTCATGTCAACGGACTCGACCGGGTGTGTTTCGGGCGCGCTAACATCGTATGTTAGCTGTTCGTCTGTGCCGTATTGCCGGATGCGTTCAACGATCTCATTGAGTTCGGCATTGAAGGCGTCAACGGCTTGGCTCATGTCCTTGATGTAGGCTTCGTCGCGGGCAACGCGCTTGACGAATAGGGGAAGGCGGGGCCAATACACGGCGATATCCAGCCATTCACGTTCCGCCACCCATAGCTGTCCCTGGCATTGGGCTTTGTGTTCGGGCGGGAATTTGTCCTTCAAAATCAGGTCGATCAGAAGGTGGGGAAATTTGGTTTTAATTTCGAGAATGCCGTCGTTGCCCAAAAGCGAGTCGGGGCTTGCCCCCTTGTCGCCGTTGCGAATGAACCCCACCTGATCCGGCGCCGCGTCTTGCATGAAGGCATAGAAGTTGCGGGCTTCGGCTTCCATGGCGTGGCCGCGCTCCATATGGGCGTTGGAGTAATTGTCCATGGGTTCGCCAGTGATAATCTCGCCGGCCAATTTCAAAAGGTAAGTGCGCCGCGTCTTGCTCTCGCCGCCACCCTTGCCCTTCGCCATCACGGTTGCGAAGCAAGAACTGGTTGGAATGCCGGCACGCAGGGAAAACCACTCGGGCGAATTCTGTTCGCAGTCGAGAATTTCTAGGGTCATGCCGCGCTCCTTTTCTTTTCCAGTTTGTTTTCCAGCGCCTTGGTGGCGTTGACATACGCCGCTTGTGGGATTTGGGCGAAGGCCTCAACCCCCATGTATTTCAGGAATTTGCCAACATCGGCCTCGGCTTCTTTGGCCAGGGCTTCAAGGCTTTCCCGTTGTTCATCGGAAACCAGCCCGCCGCCGCTTGCCTTGCCGTCATCATCGGAATCCTTGGCCGCCAAGCCGGTTGCCGCAAGCAACGTGTATCGTTGCAAGTAGGTGACGGTTGAGGCTATGGCCTGGATTGAATTTTTAGATCCCGACGTGTCGGGCGGTGACTTCATGAAAACCGTTTCACTGTGGCCGAGTGTGTGGGTGATGATGCAGTCAACCTTGACCCAAGAACCACTGTCATCCGCACCCTGATCAACAGCCCACCGATGGGATAGGCCGTGTTTCGACAGCGCAAAATTTATGGCCTCGCAAACATGGTCAAGCGTGGCGTGGTCATAGATTGTGCGGCCAAATTCGACGTGTTTGTTCTTGGATATATCAGGCGGGTCCGCCTTGAATGCGTTCATTGCCGCGTCATAGGCCTTCTTGGCCTCATTCTTTTCCCACCGTTCTTGCAGATCCATTAGCTTTTGAAGCTGATCAAGATCGGCGCCTTTCTCGACGGCGATTTGAAGCATGTCCATCGGCGTCAGGGTGACGGCGGTTTCTTTTGGTTCCATTCGTGCAACAGCATTGCCTGCCATGTGCTACCTCCCTATCGGGTGAATGTTGATATTCAAGGATGCCACCGTGCCGCCGGCGGCGCAGCGCAGCCTGTCCCAAGTCAAGTCCTTGGATGCCGAGACCATGTTGCGGGCGGCGGCCTCGAAGGTGAGGCTGTGGTTTTCAAGCCGTCCATGAAGGCGGCATGACGCGGCCCAATAGGCGCGGAGGCGGGCGAGCTTGAAAGCGTTCATCACCAGCACCCCCCGACCTGATCGCAGAATTGACCGAACGATGTCACAAGCAGCACCGCCGCATAGGCGCCGGCGAGCACGACGAAGGGGCCGATGAATTTGGCGAGGAAGGCGATCACAGGCTTTCCCCGTCCATGGGCTGGGTGATCTCGCCGAACATATCCTTGGCGGCATCGCAATCGGCCTTGCCGGCGGCGAGGGTGCGCTTCTTGGCTTCAAGGGTGTTTAGATAGTCCTGGTGAGTCTTGGCCTGGGCCTCATCGAAGATGGCATTCTCCCGGCATTGCATGGCCTGGACCAGGAAGCCCTTGCCCTCCCAGCGCAGCGCCGAGGCCCGCATGGTTTCCGCGTCTCGCGTGAAGGTGTCGATGGTGGCCTTGGTGCGGGTAATGTTGTCATCAAGAACGGAGCCGTATCTAAGTGCGTCCAGCCGCCCCTGGGGGATCGCGCCGTCATACATGGCTTCCAATTCGGCGAGGGTAGGAACGCTGGGATTGCGAAGGGCGCGGCAGGTCATGGTGACGCCTCCAGGGGGCGGGACGGCCCAGGCCGGGAGTGCATTGGCCTTCCTTTGCTTGGAACATCGGAAGGGGCCGCCCCGCGTCTCTTGGTTGGTTTGAAGGGTTTGAGGATTTCCAGAACAAGGGCCGGGACCGTCTTTTTCTTGGCCCTGGCCTCGGCCACCTTGGCCTGAAGGCGGGCTTCCATGGCGTCCCAATCATCATTGACGATCAGGGGCCGGTATTCAGATAGGGGGATTTTCAGCACCCGGAGGTACGCAGGGAACAGCACATGGGCCTGGTGGAAGCCAACCATGATTTCCAAGGCGTCGTGCCACCCGCAAGAAATGCCGGGCTGCTTGTCCATGTAGATGCGGATCGGGTTCATGACCCAACCATAAAATGGAAAAATCCATATGTCCAGAAGAAAATGGAAATTTCCACTCAGGCAGGCAAAAAATATATCCGGGCTAGATGGCCTTGCGGACTTCGATGACCTGGCCGCACACCGTTATTTCGCCATTGGGGAATATGGTGTCGTGTTGTTCCGTGGAGTCGGGTTCGAAGCGGTCGGGGTCGGAGCGGTAGCGTTTGAAGCTGGCGCCGGAGTCGTTCTCGATCACGTAATATTTGCCTGGGGTCAGTTCCCGCCGGCTGTAATCCACGATAATAGTAGACCCATCCGGCGCGACCCGGTTCATTGAATTGCCCTTAACGACTAGGCCATAGAGTGTTGTAATATCACACGTTACTGTAATTTCTTGTCCCCTTGATCCGGGGGTGTATGGTTCTGTCGTTTGTGAAAAACTCCCTGCTTCTACCCAATCTACCACCGGGATGGTGAGCGTGGCAATCATTTCTTCGGGGGGTTCGACAACGTTTTTGTGACCCAATAGAAAATCCAGCGGGCATTCAAGTCCCACGGTTAGGGCTTCGAGGGTTTTGACCCTTGGGCTCTGTGTCCTGCCTACCAGAATGTTTCGGATGGTGTCGGGGAGCATCCCAGACTTTTTTGATGCCTCGGCGGCGGTAATCTCTAGGGCGTCGAGCCGTTGCTGGATTCTTTCGATCAGGATCGACATGAAAAATTCTTGGCTCCCTTGGTGCCCGGCCTTGTTCCAGCCGTTAACCATGTTTTTAACACAACCATTTTTTTTGTGGCCCTGTAAGTTTCCACTTGCATGAAATGGAAATTTCCATTAATGATGTAATCATGGATTTGAAAAAGAAGCTGATCGAACGTGCGGAAACCTACTGTCAACAGACCGGAATTGCCAAGCCGGCGCTGGCTGCAAAGGTAGTGAACGACGGCGCTTTTTTCAATCGTATTGAGTCTGGCGCCGGCTGCACGATCAAGACCTATGAACGCTTCATGGCGTTCTTCGATTCCCACGCCGCCGCCCCAAAGGAGCCGGCTTCGGTCGATTGACCCTAGCCTCCCGGATGATCCCATCAACAACATGATCCAAACGCCTGAACATAACCGAGAACCTACGCGCCGAAACAAACCCCGTCCTGTTGAATAGCGGATAATTTTATGACCAAACGGCGTGAACCGAATAGTTTAGAGGATGGCGTTTTCAAAGCCATCCAGCACCTTGGCGATGCTGGGGTGTTTGCCGCCACGGGCAAGTCTGGCAGCTTTCTCCGGCAATGTTCCGATGGCGATGATACCGACCACCATCTCCAGATCCGCCACGCCATTGCCCTGGATAAGGCCTGCAAGACCATCGGCGAATCCCCGCCAATCCTGGCGGCGTATTGCAACGCGCTGGACGGCGAGGACATCAACCACCAATCCAAGGCGCCCCTCGAACGGCTGGCCAATGCCGCCGCCGTGTTCGGAGAGGTAGCCGGCGAGGTTTCAACCGCCGTTGAAGATGGGGTGGTCCATTCATCCGAGCGCATCCGTATCGAGAAGGCGGTCCACAAACTCAAAACTGATCTGGACAAGTTGCTCCGCGATATCGAAAACCCCAAGGCCACGGCCTTGAGGCAAGTTTCATGAGACCCCGCCGTTCACCGAGGCGGTGCATTGGTAGCAGCACAAATATCGGTGTGCATCCCCGTGATGCAAGCCTCCCTAAACTTGAGCCGGGGCAGTCGGGCGCAGTACGAGTCGTTGCCCAGCCCCGGCGTCTTTTTGGGGCGCAGACATGAGCGGAATAGGGCCGGGGGATAGAGTTGAGTGCGTGAGGGATGATTGGGACTATGCGGGGCCCGCTGCATTGCCCGTCAAGTGCCGTATTTATACGGTGCGTGCCGTGTTTCACCGAAGCAAGGCATCGGGCTTCCCGTGTGGGATTCAACTTGAAGAAATCAAAAATCCGTCACGCCAATATCGGGACGGTTTTGGTGAAATAAAATTCAATTTGTCAAATTTCCGCCTCATCCGCTCCACCGACACCGGCATGGAAATCCTGCGCCGGGCGATGAAGGACGCCCTTGACGGCGTGCCGGCATGAAAACCAAACACAAGCGGCATATCCCTCCGCCCAAACCCCTGACCCGATTGCAAGTCTGGTGCACCCTGGCCGCCCGCAAGGCGGTGGCCCGGTTCCGCTTCAGGAAGGGGTGGTGATGGGCGACAAGACCGGCATCGAATGGACCGACGCCACTTGGAACCCGATCACGGGATGCTCGGTGGTTTCGCCCGGCTGCACCAATTGCTACGCCATGAAGCTGGCGGGCGGGCGGATGAAATCGCAGCCCAATTATGTGGGGCTGACCCAGGACACCAAGGCCGGCCCGGTGTGGACCGGCGCGGTGCGGCTCAATGAGCGCGCGCTGGAAAGGCCGCTGCACTGGCGCAAGCCGCGCCGCATCTTCGTCAACTCCATGTCCGATTTGTTCCATGAGAGCGTGCCGGAAGCATGGATCGACCGCATTTTTGCGATCATGGCGCTGTCGCCGCAACATCAATTCCAGGTTTTGACGAAGCGGCCGGAGCGGATGCGGGAGTATATGGCCAACAGCGAACAGCGCATAGCGCAATTGGTATCGGCATCGGGCCGCAAATACGGTTGGCAAACTCGGCACAATGCCGACTATGAAACGGTGGGTTTCGACGGCCCATGCTGGCCCCTGCCCAATGTCTGGCTTGGGGTCTCAGTCGAGGACAACATGCGGCTGGGTCGGGTGAGGCATCTATTGCAAACCGACGCCATGGTCCGCTTTATCAGCTTCGAGCCCCTGCTTAGCAATATCCGCTTGTCGGATGTGTGGGTGGCCGGCGACACACCCAAAATCAACTGGGTAATCTGCGGCGGCGAGTCCGGCCCCGGCGCCCGCCCCATGCACCCGGACTGGGTGCGGTCCTTGCGCGACCAATGCCACGCCGCCGGGGTGCCGTTCTTCTTCAAGCAATGGGGCGAATGGTTGGCCGGAGAAAATTATGGCTGGCCAAAAGCCCAATGGCAGGATGGCGAGACGGGGCAGCACAGCAGCAGCACGCATCCCAATGGGCGGGAGCGCGACCCCGGCCCAGAGTGGCGGCATTTTGGCACTCCCGGCGAATTGGGGGCCTTCACACTTCGTGTCGGCAAGAAGGCCGCAGGCAACCATCTCGACGGTACAACCCACATGGCCTTCCCGGTGGCGGCCTGATGGAATACCAGCCCACCTCAAGGGACGCCTGGGAAAGTTTCGTGCCCGTGTCCGCCCATCTCGACCGCGCCATCCTGGCGGCCCTGGGAACCGAGCCGATGATATGCCAGCACATCGAGGACAGGACCGGGCGCACCCACCAAGCGGTATCCGGCAATCTCCGCCACCTTGTAGAGCGCGGGCTGGTCACGGCCAGCGGTGCCTTCGGCAAGACTACCTCCGGGCGCCGGGCGATCAAATGGCAGATCGTGTCCAAGAGCCGGCAAATGGAGCTCTTATGAAACGAGGACGCAAACCAGGGATTCGCAATAAAGATTGCCAAGAACGAGACCGGCACAACGAACAACGCGCGGCCGTCATGGCAGAATTAAGACCAGAATTATCTTATACCGAAATTGGCAAGAGGTCCGGGGGCATTTGTGGCGAACGGGTGCGCCAGCTTCTCAAAAAACACGGCCATGACGAAGCTCTGGGACATCGTATTCGCCATGCCATAAAGCCGTGCCTTGAGTGTGGCACCGAGATGAAAGTTATGAATTCATCGGATAGGCGGTTTTGTTCGAGGCGCTGCCATTCCCTTTACCAATCATGCCACTTAACTTCCAGGGAACGCCAAGTCCTTGATGGCGTCCTTTTATATCGGTCGGAGGGGAGGTCCTGGGGGGAAGCGGCTTTCTTGATTGGCTATTCCAAAACAGTTAACGGCGCCGGCCTGCCGGATTACCTTAAGCGTATTGCGGCAAAAATCGGGGCAGATATATCGCCGGCTTTTGGGTTCATGGCGCGGCGCGGGAAGATCTTCCCGCGCAAGCCTGCCCAAAGGAGGGCGGCGTGATGGACAAGATCCCCCTATCCATGACGGCCTATGGGCGCTTGCACCGCTTCCGGGTTCTCTACCGCCAGAAAAAGAGCGACCGGGAGATCGCCGAGGAAATCGGGGTTGGCAAGAACGTCATCTACCGAACCCGCCTAGCCATGAAATACCCCCCGGCAGTCCGGCCCGCCTACAAACCACCAAAGCCCGAGACCTGGGTGAAAGATTGCATTGGCGGCTGCGGTAAGAAAAAGCTCACCCTCCCGGTGGGCCGCTTCACCTGCGATGTCTGTTACGCCGCCAACACGGCCTTGAGCTCATCCATGGGCATCGACGGCGGCGGCCGGGGCGGGCTGGTAACCCTTGGGTGGGGGATGCGATGAGGCGCCGGGTTAAATCTAAATTGAGCGAGAAATATGGCGGTCACGTAGAGACTGGGATCCCCATTAATCTGCGCCAGGATAAATTGTTCGAATATCATCTCCGTGTAGGCCTTCCAACAAATTTTCGTCCCGCCCCCAATGATATTTCAGAATTTAATTTCCCAGACAGTCATGGTTTTTTTGAGACCTTCCGTCCAAATCCAACTTCTGCCACTGCAACCTGTTGCTCTAGAAGATTTGTCGATTCAGTTCAAACATTTATACGCCACAATAAAGCTGTCTATTCTGCGAAACATGTTTTTACCAATAAATTAAGTATGTACGGGATCACTCCAGCCATCATGTGGGCTGGCCCAAAAGTTATATCCAGTCGCCTGCTAAAGGACAGTGGTTGTAGTCTGGAAAAGTTTTTGTCCAAAGAAATAGGATATTGTTTTAACAAAACAGAAAACCGCGTGTTGAACCGTCCCTTAGATGAGAGCACCAAACCAACTCAATCTATGTCTTTTACGATTGTTCGATCATGTGACATCTGGGTTCACAGAATCTCGCGGCATAATGCTCCATTTGTTGCTTTCGGTTTTACTAGGCGCCTTGGCTTTGGTTTTATAGATAAAGAGGCGCGACCATGAGGCTGGTAATCATCGAAAGCCCCTATGCCGGCGATGTGGAGCGCAACCTGAACTACCTGAGCTTTTGTTTGATGGACTGTCTGGGGAGAGGGGAGGCGCCCCTTGCCGGCCATGGCCTCTACACCAGTTGCCTGGATGACAAACAACCCGTTGACAGGAAACTCGGCATCGAAGCCGGGCTCGCCTGGGGCGCCCTCGCGGACGCAATCGTGGTCTACACCGATCTTGGGTCCTCTCTCGGCATGGAAAATGCCATCGCCCATTACCGTGAGCGGGGGAAGATCATCGAATACCGCAAACTGACCTTCGCCAAACGAGCGGAGTTCATGGGGTGAGTGAGCCTGTCATCATTGGGAATGCAATTCTCTATCATGGCGATGCCCTGAAGATTCTCCCAACGCTGGATCAGGTATGTTTGGTGGCGACGGACCCGCCCTATGAGGCTCACATGCACGCCGCAAAGCGGGAAAAAAAAGTCTTTGGCAGCAATCGAAGAATCAGAACCGATGGCCACGCCAACCCTCCGCCGGTGGATTTTGCTTCCATCGACGGAATCCGTGGCGAAGCCGCCAGGTTGATAACCGGGATTTCTAAAGGCTGGGCCTTGATATTCTGCACCCCGGAGGGTGTGGCGCCTTGGCGCGATGAGATCGAAGCCAATGGTGCGAAATACAAACGTGCTTGTATCTGGGTCAAGCCAGATTCCGCGCCTCAGTTTAACGGCCAAGGGCCGGCCATGGGGGCCGAGATGATCGTGGCCGCATGGTGTGGGTCTGGACATAGCAAATGGAACGGGGGCGGGCGCCGCAATGTGTTCACCCATCCTTGCAATCCTTCGGACAGAACCGGCCTTCACCCGACCGAAAAGCCAGTCGCCTTGATGACCGAACTTGTCTCGCTGTTTTCCGATTACGGGCAAGTCGTCTTGGACCCGTTCATGGGGATTGGGTCAACCGGCGTGGCCTGTGCCCGGATTGGCAGGGTGTTCGTCGGCATTGAAATCGATGGGCGATATTTCGACATCGCCTGCAAACGCATCGAGGACGCCTACACCCAAGCAGATTTATTCATTGAGCCGCCCAAGGCCGAGCAGGCGCGCTTCCCGGAGGTTGTGTAATGGGCAAGCTCAAATGGTACAAGCGCGACCCCGACGCTGCATTGAACGGCATGTCCGAACTCACCCTGGAGGAACGCGGCGCCTATAACACCGTCCTTGATTTGATCTATTCCCGCGACGGCCATTTAAGGGATGACGACAGATTCATCGCTGGCAATTGCGGTTGCGATATCCGGGTATGGCGGCGCATCAAATCCCGCCTGATCGAGCTTGGGAAATTGTTCGTCCTTGAGGGCGCCATCCATAATGACCGGGCAGATGTGGAGGTACTTAAGGCCCTAGGTAGGATAGCAAGTGCCCAAGACGCGGGCGTTGCGTCAGGTGCCAGCCGACGCCGTAAGTCGAACGGCCATGATAATGAAAACAACAACTTGAACGGAACGACCGTTGCAACGAATGGCGAACGACACCCTGAACAAACCACAACTAGGATAAAGAAAGAAGATTCCCCCCCTACCCCCCAGGGGGCAAAAACGACATTCCCCAGCGCAATGAATATGGACCCGTGCCTGAAGGACAAATGCTTCGACCGGGCCAGGGAAATGTTTGGCCGCAAGGGCTGGCCCCTGATTGATTTCGAATTGTTGTGGGAGGAATTCACCGGCTATTGGGGCACCGAAGCGCCGCGCAAGAAGCGCGTCAACTGGCCGGATACTTTCTACAACCGGGCCAAGGATCGGCGAACCTGGGCAACCTACCAAACTGGCCCACCCAGGTCCGGGATGATGGATGTAATCGACAGGATTGGAGAGGGCAGTGGGGCAGTTATCGAAAATTGAGAACTTGGCGCTCCACCGGGAGTCCCTCGACCGGGCGAAGTTGATCCCGGCGCCGGCTTGTAAAGCCATCATCGCCGAGATCGAGGCATGGGACGTGCCGTGTTCACTCGACTTCGCCAAGGCGTCGGCAAAGATCCTGATCGGCACCTACCCAGCCCGCCAGCTATTCGACGCGGCAACCTACGGCACCGCCATCGTGTCCGTGCTCAATGAATACCCGGAGGACGTTTGCCGGGCGGCCGTGGATCACATCACCCGTGAATGCAAGTTCTTACCCACCAGGGCCGAGATGTTGGATGCGCTTCGAAAAACCCGTGCCGAGACCACTAAATACATCTGGAGGGCCAAAGCCGTCTTGAAGGAACTGGAGGCCCGCCAGGAACGCGAGGACTATGAACGGGACCGCAAGGAAAACCCGGTGACCGAAAAACAAGTCGCTGATATCCGGCGGAGGGCGTGGGCGTGACCACCACCCTGTCCATCCTGGCCAGCCTGTTCACCATCATGGGCGTTTATTTCGGCACCACAACCAAGTGGGGGGCGCTTTGGTATGGCCTCTCCATGCCGTTCTGGTGGGGGCTGATGTTCGCGGCCGATCTCTGGGGCCTGGCGCCGCTGAACGTGGCGCTGACGCCGGTTGCTGCGCGGAATGTTTGGCGGGCCTGGAAGAAAGTCCCCATCGAGCCCCCATACGCCGCCATCTACGTCAACGGCAAGATCGTCTATCACACAGTCCCCTTGAAACCCGACAGTATTGAAGGGGCCGCTTAATGATTTACACGGTGGGTTTCACTGAGAGTTATACAAAGGGTTTGAAGGCTGCGACCAAAGCCAACCCTCTAAAAAAAGTGGGGCCATATACGGACACGCAACGAGGCCCCTACGAAGGCGGGATCGCTTTCAAAACTGTTTCTGATGCTATCGCATATTTGCGTGTCTTAGGCCACGAACATGATTATTCGGTTTATGCCCTGAAGGGCTGCTGGGCAAAAGACGTTTATACGGCGCGGACATCCGACGGTCTTGGACCCCCATTTCGCATAAACAAAGATTTGTTGATTATCAAAAAGGTCGATGAGAATCATGGCCAGGCCAAAGCGTAAAACAGACCCCATAGACACCGGCACCCCGGAGCGTGGGGGGCACGATATTGTGGCCCTGGAACAGTTCGACCCCCTGAAACTCGGCGTCAAGAAGGGCACTGGCGCGGTAAGGGCAAGGGTGGTGTCCTACCTGGAGACCCTGGAGCGCCGGCGGACCATTGACCGCTACCAACTGGACGCCGCCAATTTGTTCTATGAGCATTTCAACCGCGCCCAATTGAACGGCTATTCCTCGATCGATATGTTCAAGATCGGCAACAAGCAGCGCGGCCCTTCCACCATTGCCGATACGATCTTAGAAAGCCGGGCCAGGGTCCGCTCCATGTTGCTGTGCGTTCCCGGCTTCCATCAAAGGTCGATCATCTGGGATGTCTGCGGCCTTGGCCTGACCGTTGCCGAGTGGCGCACCAACCGCAGGAACTTGGGCTTCAACATTGGCCGGGACGCGGCAGTGGGCTATCTGGTCGCCACCCTGGAGACCTTGAGCCACCACCGGGAGACCCGTTAAAATGTGCTTGACCTCGCCCGGCGACTTATGCGAAAAATCAATAGAATTTCGGAACAGTATGCTCGACCCGCGGCCTTATCCTGGCGCGCGGGCTTTTTTGTGTCCCCATGGCCAAGCCTAAGCCCCGCGGGGACCACCTCGACACCACCAGCCTTGAAGGCCAATACTGGCCGTGCATCTGTGATCAGACCCACGCCAAGCACCCCATCCTGTATTCTGATTCCACCGGCCACCGGTCGCGTATCAAATGCGAGGACTGCGGGCAAACCTGGATCCGCATCGATGGAGAGAAAGGTTAGGACATGCCAGCCGGACGGCCAACAGATTACACCCCCGAGATAGCCCAGACAATATGTGGCCAAATGATCGAGGGCCTCAGCCTGCGCGAGATATGCCGCGCCGAGGACATGCCCGCCCGGTCCACGGTGCATCTCTGGCTCAACAAATTTGAGGAGTTCTCGGACCAATACGCGCGGGCCATGGACCTGCGATGCGATTTCTGGGCCGACGAGATCCTTGAGATATCGGATGACGGCACCAACGACTGGGTGGAGCGCAAGCTCAAGGACGGCAGTACCAAGATCGTGTTCGATGGCGAGCACGTCATGCGCTCTAAGCTCCGTTCTGACAACCGCAAATGGCTGATGTCCAAGATGGTGCCTAAGAAGTGGGGCGACAAGACGGCCTTGACCGGCCCCGATGGTGGACCATTACAGACCCAGGCCATCCCTTTCTTCGACCCGGCGAAACTGAGTGATGAAGAACTCGATGACTTCGAACGCCTCCTTGAGAAATCTCAGCCCATTGCAGGAGATCAGGCGCGAGAAGGCCCAGCGCCATCTGCGTAACTTCATAACCCAGGCCTGGCACGTGCTGGAGCCGGGGCGGGAGTTCGTGCCAAGCTGGCATATCGACGCCATGTGCGAGCATCTTGAGGCGATTTCACGTGGAGATCTCCACAAGCTTCTGATCAATGTTCCCCCCGGCTTCACCAAGTCCCTGACCGTTTCCGTGTTCTGGAACGCCTGGGAGTGGACCACGCGCCCGGAGAAGCGGTTTGTCACCGCAAGCCATGGGGCCAATCTCAGTACCCGCGATGCCCGCAAGACCCGCCAATTGATCGTAAGCCCATGGTACCAGCAGAACTGGGGCGACGTGTTTTCCATGGCCGATGATGAAAACCGCAAGACCGCGTTCGAGAACGACAAGACCGGATACCGGGTGTCCTCATCGGTGGGGACGGGGTCCATCGGCATCCATGGCGACCGGGGCATCGTTGACGACCCGCACAACACCAAACAGGCGCTGTCCCCGGTGATGCGCAAGGATGCCCTGAATTTCTGGGACCAAGAACTGTCGCCCCGCATCGACGATATCGAAACCACCGGGGGCCTGGTCATCGTCATGCAGCGGCTGCATCAAAATGACCTTTCGGGCCATGTGTTGGACCAGGGCGGCTACGAACATTTGATGCTGCCCATGGAGTTTGAGGCCAAGCGCAAGTGCCAGACCAGCCTCGGCTTCGAGGATCCCCGTTCCAAGGAGGGCGAGTTGCTGTGCCCCGCGCGGTTCAGCGAACAGGCGGTCGGTGATCTCAAGAAAAGTCTCGGGTCCTATAGTGTCGCCGGCCAACTGCAACAGAGACCTGCCCCCAGGGGTGGGGGGATGTTCAAGCGGGCATGGTTCGACATCGTTGACGCCGTACCGGCCGGAGCCAAGACCGTGCGTTATTGGGATCTGGCGGCCACGGAGGAAACCCCTGGACGGGACCCGGATTACACCGCTGGCGGCAAGGTGTGCGAATCGGATGGGGTTTACACCATCTGCGATATGCGCCGGGGTCGGCTTTCCCCCCTCGGGGTGGAAAAGCTGGTCAAGCAGACCGCCGAGCTGGATGGGCGAATCGACATCTACATGGAGCAAGAGCCTGGGGCTTCAGGGGTATCCGGGATTGACCATTACGCCCGCAAGGTTCTGGTCGGCTATGCGTTCAGGGGAGACAGGCCAACCGGGTCCAAGATTGAGCGGGCGAATCCCCTTTCCGCCGCCGCCGAGGCCGGCAACGTCAAATTGCTTCGGGGCGATTGGAACAAGGATTTTCTTGATGAAATTGAAACTTTCCCCAATGGCGCCCACGACGACCAGGTGGATACCGTGAGCGGGGCCTTCCACAAGCTCGCCAAGCCCGTGGTTGAAGTGGCCGGCTGATGGGCTGGTTGGATATCTTCCGCAAGGACTCGGCGGCCGGCAGCGCCATCGCTTTCGTATCGGCGGGCCAGCCCAAGTTCACGCCCGACCGTTACGACCGGCTGGCCGATGAAGGCTATGTCAAAAACATTATCGCCTTTCGCTGTGTGCGGGAGATCGCACGGTGCGCGGCGGCTGTCCCCTGGATCTTGACCAAGGGGGACCGCGAACAGCTTGACCATCCGCTTTTGAAACTGCTGGCCCGGCCCAACCCCTTGACCGGGGGTGCTGCCTTGATGCGGGATTTCATCGCGTTCTACCAGATCGCCGGGAATTCCTACCTTGAGACCGTGGGCACCGAGAAACAGGTTGAGGAATTATGGGTGCTACGCCCCGACCGCATGAAGGTGGTCCCCGGTAAGTCAGCCTTGCCCGATGGCTACGAGCACGAGGTCAACGGCGTCAAGACACGCTGGGACGTGGATCCCATTTCCGGTCGTTCGGACATATTGCACTTCAAGGATTTCAACCCGCTGAACGATTGGTATGGCGCCAGCCCGTTACGAACGGCAGCCAGCCATATCGACCAGTTCAATGCCGGCGGTGACCACAACGCGGCCTTGCTTCAGAACGGTGCCCGGCCTTCCGGGGCCATGGTGTTCACGGAGACCCCAGGCGAAGGGGTTGTCGATCGAGTTCAACAGATGCTGTTGGACCGCTGGCAATCCCCCAAGAACGCCGGCAAGCCCATGACCCTTGGCTCAAACGTTAAATGGGAAGAGATGTCCATATCCCCCAGGGACATGGACTTCAACAACATGATGCTGGCTGTCGCAAGAAACATCTGCGCCGCCTTCAACGTGCCCCATGTGCTTGTCGTTGCTGGAGAGGCGACCTTCAACAACCGGGCCGACGCCAGGCTGGAGTTGTGGGAGAACAACATCATCCCGCTGTTGGATTCCATCGCCGACGAATTGAACAACTGGCTGGTCCCAAGGTTCGGCGACGGGCTTTTGCTCAGGCCAAACCTTGACGACATCCCCGCCCTGATACCGCGGCGCAAGGAAAAGTGGGTGATGATCGGCGGCGCCAAGTTCCTGACCGTGAACGAGCAGCGTGAAGCCCTGGGCTACGAAGAGATCGAAGGCGGCGATCAACTGGCCACCGTGCCGATAGATGACGGTGAGGCCAAGTTTGAAACCCGCGCCATCCAGATCGGCGACCAGAATTTCATATCCGACGCGCTTGACGATACCGCCACACGGCTGGACACCACCTCCATGGTGGAACAGTTGCTTGACGATATGGTCAAGGAATTCGGCGAGAACATGATCAAGGAGATTGGCCGGGACGTGGCCTTCGAGACCACCGAGGCTGTTCAAACCTTCATCAAGGACCGCTCCTTGTTCGCCCTGGACAATGTTGATTCCACCACCAAGGACGCGCTCCGCAAGACCCTGGGCAAAGGCATCAAGGCCGGCGACAAAATCGAGGATCTCCGCAAGCGGGTGGACAAGGTATTCGACACCATCACCGAGGGCAGGGTGAAAGCCATCGCCCAGACCGAGGCCACCAACGCCGCCGGGTTCGGTGGGGTGGAGGCCATGGACCAGGCGGGTGTGGAAAAGAAACGCTGGATCACTACCAAGGACGGGTTCCAACGTGGGACTCACGACGGCCTGGACGGACAGACACGAGACCTAGACAAGAACTTCACCTCGAGTTCCGGTGCCGCCGGCCCCCATCCCGGAGCCTTGGGGACCGCCGCCGAGGACGTGAACTGCCGCTGTGCGCCGCGCCCGGTACTTGAAGGCGAGAAGGCTTCGGAGTTCGAGGCGTTCTGGCATCGTCACGAAGAAAAGCGCCAAGCCGAGTCCAGCGATGCCGAGACGGTGTGGATTCAGGTGTTCAATGTCCAGCGCAAGGCCGTGTTGAAGCGGCTGGCGAAACGAGCTTAATCCCGACGAGGTAGCCCATGCCACTCCCGATTCATGACCAAGCCGAACCCATATGCCCAAATTGCCGGAAGGTGTACGCCGTTGGGCAGGCACACCCCATTGCTTACGAATGCACCGGAGTCTGCAAGGAAACCAAACGCGCCTTCATGCGTGTCTCAGTCGGGTTGTTGAACGAGGCCTTGCATATCCCGCCTGGCTATTCCCTTGTCTCGGATGTGGGATATCTCAACCTAGTGGTTGAAGGCACTGATTTACCCGAGCCAAACGCAGACGGCAGCCTGAAGGAAGTTTCGCCTGTGATCACCAGGACATGGGAATTCGAACAGGTCGGAGAGGGGCACAACGTCCTTCATGATTCGCATACCCATCGCATGACAGCAGGCGAGTCCGTGTCCATCCACTCAGGCGGCGGCAAGTCCGGCCCCTGACCTAACAACCAGTCCCCGACGTGTGGCCGCCTTGATGGCGGCTTTTTTCATGGAGAATTTCATGGTCGAGAATCGGCTTGATTGTCCGTTCGAGTTCAAGCTGGACGGGGACGAAGGCACGTTTTCAGGTCACGGGTCGGTGTTCGGGGTCAAGGATGCCTTCTCCGATATCGTGGCCAAGGGGGCGTTTGACCGCACCCTTTCAGAAGCAGCCAAGTCCGGCAACATGCCGGCGCTGTTATGGCAGCACGACCCCACCCAGCCCATCGGGGCGTGGGAGCATATGGCCGAGGACAAGAGGGGCCTGAAGGTCGTCGGAAAGCTGGCTCTGGATGTCCAGAGGGGCGCCGAGGCCCATTCGCTTTTAAAGATGGGCGCGCTCAACGGGCTTTCCATCGGCTTCAACACCGTCACCTCCGAACTGGACGAGAAGAAGCGCATCCGCAAGCTGACCGATGTCGATCTGTGGGAGGTCTCGATCGTGACCTTCCCGGCCAACGGCAAGGCCAGGGTCACGGCGGTCAAGTCAACACCAGAAACCACACGAGAATTCGAGGCCTTCCTACGGGACGTAGGCGGGTACTCGCATAGAGCCGCGAAGTTGATCGCTTCACGCGGCTTCATAGAGCCACCGGGACCTCGGGATGAGGACGAGCTGGCAGAGCTGATCTCACTGGCAAACCGCCGTGGGGTCTTTTCCAACTCAAACTGAGGTTCCAATCATGGAAAATATTGAAGAAGTGAAGTCCCTGCTTGAGAAGCAGGGCGAGGACTTTGAGGCCTTCAAGACGGCCAATGACGAGCGTCTTGATGAGATCAAGAAGACCGGAGAGGTTTCCGCCGAAACCGCCGCCAAGGTGGACAAGCTCAATGAGTCCATCGAGACGCGGGACGCTGAGATCGTCAAGCGCGAGGCCACACTCAAGGCCGACAAGGAAGCCGCCGACAAGCGGGCCGAGGACGCCGAGGCTGGCCTGAAGGCCGCCGTTGAGCGCATGGATGGTCTTGAGACCGCCATGAAGCGCCCCGGTGCATCCAACGGTGACGACAAGCCGCTCAATGACCCGGAGCACACCAAGGCGTTCAATGAATTCGTCCGCCGTGGCAACGAGATCGGGCTTCGTGAGATCGAGCAGAAGGCCCTGTCGGTCGGCTCCGATCCTGACGGCGGTTATTACGTCACGCCGGAGATTTCCAACCGGGTCAACACCATCGTCCGTGAATCCACGCCGATTCGCCAGTTGGCGACGGTGGAGACCATCGGGTCCGATTCCATGACCATGCCGGTTGACGAGGACGAGGCCGCGTCGGGTTGGGTCGGGGAAACCGAATCCCGCACCGAGACTTCAACGCCCACGGTTGGGGTCACCGAGATCGTGGCCCATGAGATCTATGCCGAGCCCCGCGCCACCCAGAAGCTTCTGGACGATGCGGGTATCAACGTCGAGCAATGGCTGGCCCGCAAGGTCGCCGAGAAGTTCGCCCGTGACGAGGCCACCGCTTTCGTCACCGGTGACGGCGTGGCAAGGCCTCGCGGCATCATGACCTATGGCGACGGCACTAGCAGGGGCACGATCGAGCAGATCCCGTCCCTCGATGCCGACACCCTGACGTTCGACGGGCTGATCGATTTGCAGAACGCCCTGAAAGAGCCCTACTTGCCCAATGCGGTGTGGCTGATGCGCCGCGCCACCACGGGCGTGGTTCGCAAGCTGAAGGACGCCAACGGCAACTATTTGTGGAACCAGTCCACCCAGTTGGGTGTGCCGTCGCTGTTGCTGGGCCATGCGGTCCATTCCGCGGCCGATATCGCGGCGGTGACGGCGGCTGCCCTGGCGGTTGCCTTCGGTGACTTCCGCACGGCCTACACCATCGTGGACCGTATCGGCATCCGGGTGCTGCGTGATCCCCTGACCTCAAAGCCGTTCGTCAAGTTCTACACGACCAAGCGGGTCGGTGGGGCCGTGGTGAACTTCGAGGCCTACAAGATCCAGGACATCGCGGCGTCCTAGACCTGAACACCTGAAACAAGCGGGGGCTTCGGCCCCCGCCCTTCTTTGGAGATTCCAAATGCGAGACCTTTACAACAATCTTGAAGTGCGCCGGGGCATTTCTCCGGCAGCGGCGGTGACCGATAACACCGCCTTTGTCAGCCAGATCATCGACATGCGCGGCTTTTCATCGATGATTTTCCTGGTCCAGTTGGGTGGCTTGGCGGATGCCGATGTCACCTTCACGGTGCTGATGGAGGAAGACGACGCGTCCGACTTGTCCACTGCCGCCGCGGTTGCGGATGCGGACCTGAACGGGACCGAGGCCTTGATCGGATTCGACTTTGCCGATGACAACCTGGCGCGGAAGATCGGCTATCACGGATCCAAGCGGTATGTGCGGATGACCATTACCCCCGCCGATAACGCCGGCGATATCTTCTTGTCGGCTTCGGCGATCATGGGCAATGCCAACGAGATGCCGACCGACGCACAGGCCACCTAGCCTGATTGACTGAAATCTGGGGGCTCCTGGCGGGGCCCCCATTTCTTGGAGACTGACATGAAAAAGATTATCTCCCGGCTGTTCATGCTGGGCGTTGCCCCGCTTGCCATCGCGGCCATGCTGTTTGCCGGCCCCGCGTTTTCACAGAACACCCCGAACTATGGCGAACAAGGCGGTGCCCGCATCGTCATCGGCGGTTCGATTGATGTGATCTCCGGTGGGGATCTGGATATCGAATCCGGCGGGGCGCTCAAAATTGGAGGCACCACGGTTACGTCCACCGCGGCGGAACTGAATGCGCTTGATGGCGTTCTAGCCACCGTGGCGGAATTGAACCGGGCGGCCGATGCGTCCACACGAATCGTTAACGTCACCACCGCCACCCTGGCGATCACCGAATTGCTGCATGACGGCAAGGTGCTGACCGCCAACAAGGCGGACGGCATCACCTTCACACTCCCTGCTGCGAGCGGGTCCGGCGCCAAGTTCGTTATCGTTGTGGGGACAACCATTACGTCGGTTGGCCTGATCGTCCAGGTGGTCACCGATGACGTGATGACCGGGCTGGCCCATTTCGGCGTGACCACCGACACCACGGCGGTGATGTTCTCCACCGCTGCTGATTCCGACACCGTGACCATGAACGGCACCACCACCGGCGGGCTCAAGGGCAACATGCTGGAATTCATCGATATTGGTGCTGATCTCTGGTCTGTCCGGATCCAGGGCATCATCACCACCACCGAGACCACGCCGTTCTCGGCCGCCGTTTCTTAAACCACATTCGCGCCTATGGCCCGAAAACCCGAAAGGACAGACCATGCTTTTAAAGATGCTTGAGACCAAGGACGGCTGCAACGACGGCAACACCCGGAAAACCTACCATGAGGGTGAGACCTACGAATTCAGCGAAGCCCTGGGCAGCAACTTCCTGGGCCAAGGGGTGGCCGAGGTGGTTGTGGAAGAGCCCGCCGAGAAACCCGAGGAACCCGATGATGGGCAAGGCGGCAAGGCCGAGGTCAGCACCGATGTGCAGATCGTGCCGGAGCTCCAGGCAGACTTGCCCCAGGGCGCCGTAATCATGGTCCAGAGCATGGACGAAGCCGGCAACCCCGTCCTCGATATGCCCAAGACAGCACCGGCCGATTACCCCGCCGGGGCAACGCGGCTGCTGTTGGACGGCCCCGAAGAAAACCCGGTCCGTGCCGGCGATACCATGATCATTGGCTCGCTTTTGTATCGCGTCGCTCAGGTGTTCGAGACCAAGGCCATGACACCGCCGGAGAACAAGTAGCCCAACCACAATTACTGACACGGGGGCCGCCGATGTGGGCGGCCTTTTTCGTAGGAGAAACCCATGCGTGAACTTAACACCAAGACCCTGGACGGCTTTGCCCGCGCCTGTGCGGCGAACTTCCCCCAGGATTCAAGATACTCCAAGACCAACCCCAAGGTTGCGATCTATGGCCGAGAATGGGTGCTGCAATCTTTGGTGAACCTCCACTTCAAGGACGAGTTCGACCATGTGGTGGCCGCCATCAAGCCGTTGCTCGGCCCCCAGGTGTTGAAGGAATTCAACGACGAGACCGCTGAGCGGTTCACGCCGCGCTCCGACAAGGTGCTGGCCGATGAGCTTGCCCTGCGCTTGGCCATCACGCCGGAGGGAGAGCATATCCCCGGCAAGATCGGCAACGTGCTTGTTGGCTCGCGGGTGGTAGCGAATCGCATCGCCACCCACGAGAAGAAGGGCTCCATGCGGAAACGTCTGCAAGCGTTCGAGGCCGGCGAGACACCCCCGGCGCCCGAGCTTATGAGCTTCACCAAGCCCGCCGTGTGGCCGGTCTATGCCGGCGAGGACGAGGAACGCGCCCGTGACGGCGGGGTAGCTGATCCGCTGCCCAACCCCAATAAGATATTTGTCGGTGACGAACACATGCAACCCACCAAGGAGGGCTGACCATGGCCTTGAACCCCAGGATCTCAAACGAAGTCGCCATTCTCGGCCTTGATGCGTTGCTCGATGGCGTTGATGAGGGCGCCGGCGCGGCCACCATCGACGGGCGCTCAGGCGCCCAGCCGGCCGACCCCGATACCGTCACATCCGGCACCAGGCTATTCGCCCTGGTGATGAGCGCCGCGGCGTTCAACGGTGCCACGGACGGCACCGGCAAGGCATCGGCTGCCGCCGCCGCCATCACCGATGACACCTCGGCCGACGCCACGGGCACCCTGGGCTATTGCCGCATCGGCGCCACCACCACCCCGCCCACGCTGATCGATGACCATATCGACGGCGAGGCTGGAACATCGGGGGCGGATTACAACTTCAACACCCTTGAAATCGTGTCCGGCGCCACGGTCTCCATGTCGGCCCTGACGATCGATTTGAGCGAGACTTGATAGCGGGTGCCCATCTATGATGGCTCTCTGGGGGACCATTACCACCGGCAGAACAGAATCCGGGTCACCCCCCGCATTCGTGCCGAGCTTGCGGTAAACAACCCCGAAGAACTCCCCAACTGGTTCCAGGCCCCCCCTGTGCATCTACAGATGCACCGTAGGGCCTACCAACTCGCCAGGGTAGATGCCCATAACGCCTCGACGTTAATCCGCACCCTCAAGCTCAATTCCTCACAGAATATCCTGATTTACGGGGGTACTTTTGGCTGGCTTGGGGAGCAATTGAAGGCGCTTTTGCCGGGTATTCAGGTATCTACAGCCGAATCCTCTCCCTGGATTAACTCGGTCAAGGATCAGGATGAGAGCGGCGATATTGAGGCGGCATTAGATATTGCCGGTGTGACTTCAACCCACAAGA
>SDBT01000710.1_pt1 | contig 54076 bp, 57 predicted proteins | sample 2277101 | NCBI WGS metagenome assembly SDBT01 (sample SAMN10404973, study PRJNA504765) | marine sediment metagenome | isolation source: marine sediment core GS10_PC15, 103 cmbsf | place: Arctic Ocean: Southern Knipovich Ridge | collected 2010 | reverse complement strand
GCTGACCGGTGCCTGGCTGATGGCATGGGGAATCTCTCAAATCAACCTTGGTGGGTTCACAATCAACGCGGTGGTATCGCCATTTATTGTAATCTTGGCTGTCTCAGTCTCAGTTTTTATTGGGCTTGCCTCCGGTTTGTACCCGGCCATGAGAGCCGCCCGGCTCAACCCTATTGACGCGCTGCACTATGAATGATATTAATATTAAGGGCAACCAGATTAAGAGCGTTAATGACAAAGGTTTGATGAACCATGAGCTGGCTTGACATTGCCATCATCGTTGTAATCGGTATCACTGCCTTCGTTGGCCTGAAAAACGGCATCATCAAGACGGTATTGACGCTCGCTGGAGTAATCGTAGGCGTTATTCTGGCCGGACTTTTTTACGTTGCCCTGGCTGATAAGCTCACCTTCATCCCTCAGGAAACAGTGGCCCGGGTAGCTGCCTTTGCCATAATACTCATCGCTGTGATATTAATCGCCAGCATAATCGCTGGCGTTCTGAAATGGCTGGCTTCAATCGTACTGCTTGGCTGGGTAAATCGACTTGGTGGGGCACTCCTTGGCCTGATAATGGGAGCCATATTCTGCGGTGCCCTGCTGGCCATCTGGACCAAATTCCTGGGCATATCCGAACCAGTTGCGGAATCAGCCCTGGCTACCTTTCTGCTGGACCGTTTCCCTATAGTGCTGGCGCTACTGCCCGCGGAATTCGACTCGGTGCGCTCTTTTTTCCGATAAAAAATACTTATTGAAACGCAGAAATCAAATATTTAGATATGGGGGCTACGCGATATTGAATTAACAGGACCGCAGCCCCCACCTATTCTCTAATTGCTGGTATGGGATTGAAGTCAAGTTACACTAGGTAACCGACGGCTTTTCTCCCGGATGCAGCTTCTGCCACTTTTCCAGAAGCTGCTCGCGGCTTTCCTTGTGATCCGGGTCAGACACGCAGGAATCAACCGGGCACACATCAGCGCATCTTGAGGAATCATAAGAGCCGACACATTCGGTGCATTTGCTGGGGTCAATAACGTAGATTGTCTCTCCTTCGGTTATTGCCTCGTTCGGGCACTCCGGCTCGCACGCCCCACAACTTATGCACTCCTCCGTAATCTTGTACGCCATACATCTACCTCCTTTTCTATTATGGCGAATTTGGGTAAAAAGCAATGGATACCCAATTCATCGATTATATTGTATTTTGAACTTTCTTTCGTAAAGCTTCAGCCACATGCTCCGGTACGAGGTCACTGACATCGCCATTCAACCGCGCTACTTCCTTCAGCAAGCTGGAGCTGAGAAACTGATACTCCTGGCTTGCCATCAGACAGAGCAGGTCCAGGTCCGGAGCCAGTTTACGGTTCATCATTGCCATCTCAAATTCTTTTTCAAAGTCGGCATTCATCCTTAGGCCACGTATCATGACCTGAGCTTTTTCTCCTCTGGTAAAATCAACCGTCAACCCGCTGAATAATTTTACCTCAACGTTTGATATACCGGCTACCGCCCGCTTGGCCAATTCCACTCGTTCATCGGTGGTGAAGACAAGGTGCTTGTTTGATTTTTCGTACACCCCGAGTATTACCTTGTCAAATAACTTGGCCGCCCGCTGCACGATATCAAGGTGGCCGTTGGTAATCGGGTCAAAAGTCCCCGGATAAACAGCTACAATCACAATGTACCTCCCTTGCGGAGCACGGCAATACAACTATCGCCATGGCGATATTCCTTAACCATGCTCAGAGCACCATACGTGGAATTAAATGGAAGCAGAGATGAGTGCGTCGCCACGACTATCGAGCTGTGGCCGACCAGCCTGGATTCGGCTAACTGAGTTATCAGATTCCCAATTGACGCATTAGAATAAGGAGGGTCCATCAGGACTATATCGTACTCCTTATCCAAGAAGGAAAATGCTTTGGCGACGCTGCAGCAATAAACATGCGCTTGATTGGAAAAACCCGTCTTTTCCAGATTTTGTTTTATTATAGCACAACACTGCGGTGCCCGTTCAACAAAGTCAACCCAGCCAGCCCCGCGACTCAACGCTTCTATCCCGAGTTGCCCGCTGCCGGAAAAAAGGTCGAGCACCTGTGACCAATCATCAGCCATATTCTCCAGAATGGAAAAAATGGCTCCCTTGACCAGATCGGTCGCGGGACGGGTACTGGTTCCTCTGGGGGCTTTCAGCTGGTGCCCTTTTGCTTTACCGGCAATGACTCGCATGCCAAATACGATATAACCACGGATTCAACGCGCATTGAATGAACAGCGTCACATTATTAGGATAAATATTGTGGGAATAATTGTCAATAAAAACACACCCGCAACCATTCGGTTTTTAACCGGCAAATAGTCCTATTTCCAGAGATTCAGATAATCAGAAATCCTGCCCTGGCAATAGTACCCGGTGCAAGCCGCAACACCGGCAACGCTCATACCTGCGGGCCACTTTATACAGCCCCTTTTTATTGCAGTGGGGACAGTAAGCAAACCTGAGCCCATTGCCGTTGCGGTTCTTGCCTTTTCCATTGTGGTAACCTGCAACTCCGCTTGAAACCACGCCTGCTCGCTCCTGCATATAATGTATCATATAACCCACCCCCCACTTCAGAACGGCTGGCTCCTTACGCCGTCTTTGATTTGCCGGGAGTGCCTATTTTACTGACTGGTATGACGCCGCTCACTACAACTACCGTGATTCGGGTGCCGGAGTCATCAATGGCGGCTGCACCGGTTTCATGGCTGGTGTTATTGCCTGACGTCTGTGGCTGGCCATAGGACGGCGCAGGAACGATGGAACATCCAGTTCATCTTCGCTCTTGATGCCTCTGAGAAGCTGAGTCAGTTCATCCTCCTGACCCGCTCCGGTCAGCCCGAGCTTGGCCACAAACCCGGTGGCGATAAGGGTAATCCGGACATCATTCTCCATTTCCGCATCGTGGGCGACACCGAAAATGATATTGGCCTCAGGGTCCACCGCCTGCCGGATAATATCAGCTGCCTCGTTCACCTCAAACAGGGTGAGACTGGTGCCGCCGACCACGTTGAAGAGAACCGCTTTTGAGCCATTGATGGTGACATCCAGCAACGGGCTATTCAAAGCCTGCTTGGCCGCATCCACGGCGCGATTCTGACCCGAGCCCCGGCCAATTGACATCCAGGCCGGCCCAGCGTCCTTCATGATGGACTTCACATCGGCGAAGTCCAGGTTGATCAGCCCGGGAGTGGTGATAACTTCAGCGATAGCCTGAACACCGTGCCTGAGAACGTCGTCGGCCAGCTTGAAGGCGCTATCCACGCCCGTTTTCTGGTCGCAGAGTGATAGCAGTTTATCGTTTGGAATAATTATCAGGGTATCAACTCTGCCGAGCAGCCTGGTAATACCCTCATTGGCTACCTGCGTGCGATTGGTACCTTCAAAGCTGAATGGCTTGGTGACCACGGCAATGGTCAGGGCACCACTCTGCTTGGCTATATCCGCCACGACGGGCGCTGCCCCGGTGCCGGTGCCGCCACCCATACCGCTGGTAATGAACACCATATCCGCACCACTGACAATCTCACTAAGCTCATCACGACTTTCTTCAGCAGCTTTCTGGCCCAGGTTATGGTCACCGCCAACGCCCAGCCCCTTCGTCAATTTCTCGCCAAGCTGAATTCTTATTGGGGCTTCAGTAACCGCCAAGGCCTGGGCATCGGTATTCATGGCAATGAATTCCACACCCTCGATTTCTTCCCTGACCATGCGGGTTATCGCGTTGCTGCCGCCACCACCCAAGCCAATAACTTTGATTCTGGCCGGATTCGCCACAAAACTTGACTTTGCCATTTCCCCCCTCCTTTTTACTTTAATCTAATAACGTTATTAACCTGATTGCTAGCTGAAGAGTTTCTTCAGCTGGAAAGCGAGGCGTCGGATCGCCGAGCCAAAGCTCCAGCGTGTCCAGCTCTGGCTGCGCTCATGATTAACGCCCCAGGCCAGCAGGCCAACGCTTGTCGCGTATGCCGGGTCGCACAGAGCATCAGAGATTCCTTCCATATTGGATGGAGCACCCACCCTGACCGGAAGTTGCAATACCTCACGCCCCAGCGTGGCAATGCCTGATAGATTGGAGCTACCACCGGTGAGTACCAGCCCTGCCGGAACCAGCGTTTCGTATTCTGAGTTGGGCAGTTCAAGCAGAATGAGCTTCATAATTTCTTCAATGCGGGCGCGGATGATGTCACACAGGTCCTGATATGAGACACCGTGCCCATCCTGGGATATCGCCGTGGTGTCCTCGGTCTTGCTTTCATAGACGGGCATCACACTGCCGTACCGTTTCTTCATCTCCTCGGCCACGTCAAATGGCAGGCCCAGACCAATGGATACATCTCTGGTGAGCTGATAGCCGGCGACAGGTAATATCGAGGTATGCCAGATGCTGCCTTCCTTGAAGACAGCGATATCAGTTGTCCCGCCGCCGATGTCAGCCAGAATAACGCCGACTTCCTTCTCATCCGGAGTCAGAATTGCCTCACTGCTGGCGAGAGGCTCCAGAACAAGGTCCTCGATATCAATGCCGATGCTGCGAATGCACTTGACCAGGTTCTGTACTGAGGTTACGGCAGCGGTGATGACGTGGGTCTCCACATCGAGCCTGAAGCCATGCATGCCAATGGGGTTTTTGACGTGAGCCTGACCATCAACGGCATATGACCGCGGAATAACGTGGAGGAGTTTTCGGTCACTGGGGATTTTGACGCTCTGTGCCGAAGAGAGGACACGCCGCAGGTCATCGGTGCGCACCACGCGGTCGTTCCGCGTTATCGCCACCACACCGCGGTTGTTCAGTGAGGTAACATGGCGCCCGGTCACGCCGACGTAGGCTGATTCCACTTTGTAGTTGCTTGACTGTTCCGCTTTCCTTACTGATTCTTTGATTGACTCTCTGGCCTCATTGATGTTGACTACCAGACCTTTATGCAGACCGACTGATGGGGCGATGCCAACACCGACGATGCGCGGCGTACCGGTTTCATTAAGGTCAGCAACAATCGTGCATACCTTGGTGGTACCAACATCAATTGCCGCTACGGTTCGATTTTTCATCTAGCCCTCCTTCTCATTAGTTTTACTTATTAGAGTTCTGTTATTGTTCACATTTCCAGAACCTCCCTGTCCATAGTTCTGAATTTGGTGGCGGTATCAGGACACGGAAAAGACCACCCTCAGCTTCTCCATGAGTTGGGTTCTTTCCCTTGCCCCAATCTTGGTTTCCGCCATAATACCGTACACTTCGTCCGGTCGGTAATTATCAGCCTGACTAATCAGATGTTCGGCTATTTTCAGCTTCAGGTCAGCAAGAGCGGTGCTCATTACAGTTCCACCAGCCTCCCATTTGCCTGATTTTACCTGTTCCATGTCTTTCCCTTCCTAGATGCTGCACCTTCGAGTATTATTTCTATCCCTGGCCAATTCAGGCCATGGCAAAAACCATCTGTAGTTTGCGTAACAGTGCCGGCCTTCTCCAGGCCCGGGCTTTGGTCTCCGCCCAGAGAATTTCCATCTCATCTGTGGCAAAGCAATCATCCTGCGCTATTGAGCGCCCCGCTCTCAGCTTGGCGCTGCGGCTGCGTGGATTAGCCTGTACCTCATCATCGGAAGGCGTAATCACATGTCTGCGAATGAGTTTCAGGCGAGGTTTATGTCCGCAGATACAAGCCGGCGTTCCGGGAGGACAGATACATCCCTTGGCCTCCCGCTGCATGAAACGTTTCACGATGCGGTCTTCTAAAGAATGGTAGCTTATCACTACGAGCCTGCCGTCAAAGCCGAGGAGTTCAACCGCCTGTTTCAGTGCTACCTCCAGATTTTCTAGCTCCAGGTTCACTGCAATCCGAAGTGCCTGAAATGTCTTGGTGGCCGGGTGAATTCTGCCCGTTCTCCGGCCGACTGCCTTTTCTACGATGCGGGCCAGATGAAGCGTTGAGGTGATGGGGCGTTCGCGCACGATAAGACGCGCTATCTGGCGATTGTAGCCTTCTTCACCGTAGTTACGGATGAGGCGTGCCAGTTCCGCTTCCGGTGAAGTATTGACAATATCAGCAGCAGTTATTTCCTGCTCGGGGTTAAAACGCATATCAAGATGGGCATCGTGTTGAAAACTGAAACCGCGTCCGCTTCCATTTAGCTGCATTGAAGAAAGGCCGAGGTCAAACAAGATGCCGTGTACCGGGAAAAAATCATATTTAATGCAGGTTGCCTGCAGATTGACGAAGTTGTCATTGACAAGGAGGAGAGAATTCCGATGTGCCTCAAGCTTTTTTTGGGCTATCTTAATCGCTTCGGGGTCAGCATCAATGCCGAGCAACTGACCTCCGGGGGAACTGCGTTCCAGTATGGCCTGGGCATGTCCACCACTGCCCACCGTGCAATCGACGTAGCGTCCCCCGGCCTGGACCGCCAGCGCCTCCATGGTCTCTTCGAGCATAACCGGGACATGATTTGAACTCTGCTTACTTGGGCTCATCACGTCGCTCCAGGCTTTCTATAATCTGCCAGGCTTGTTCCTGGCTGATCGCTTTCTCTTCTTCCCAGAGAACCTGATTCCAGATCTCCAGGTAGTTGTTGGCTCCGGTAACGACGACGTCTTCCTGAATCTCAGCATGCTCTCGCAGCGGTATTGGCAGAGCTACCCTGCCCTGCCCATCAATGGCAACGTTGAAAGCAGTAGAAAATATGGCCCGCCTGAGCCTTCTCATCTTGTTTTGTGTTAGCGGGCTGCTGGTAAGGGAGGTAGCCAGCTTGCGCCACTCTGACAGCGGGTACATGTTGATGCACTTTTCCGCTCCCGGAGACAGGACTACCCCGTCCTTCAGTTCCCTGCGGAACCGCGGCGGTATAGCTACCCTGCCCTTTTCATCTATCTTGTAATCGTACTCACCGTAAAACATTGACCGCCCTCAGCTAGCAAATGACCCCATTATTTACCACTGTTCCCCACTTTTTACCATTATATAACACTCTTTATAACACGGGCGCGTACGTTTGTCAAGCTTTTTGGGCTTAATTTTCTGAATTTTCCATAAAATTTCCCCCGTTTGGTTATCCTCTTCATCTGTGGTAGAATGAAATTTGTTTTGGTTCTCAGCAATGTTTACTGTCGGCATACTTACCATCAGTGATAAAGGAGCCCTTGGCCAGCGCTATGATGAAAGCGGCCAAATCATCAGGGATTTCTTCTCTGACCTGGATAGTGATATCGTTAACTACGAGATTGTCCCTGATGAGGTGGACGTTATCCGCCGGAAGCTGGTGGAATGGGCGGACAGTGGTGAGACGGATGTCATCATTACCACCGGCGGCACCGGGCTTGGCGAGCGTGATGTTACTCCTGAAGCTACCCTCGCCGTCGTCGACCGCGTTGTCCCCGGTTTCGTGGAAGCTATGAGAGCCAAATCGCTGAACAAAACACCGATGGCAATGTTGAGCCGGGCAACGGCAGGGGTTCGGGGCAGGAGCCTGATAATCAATCTGCCCGGGAGCCCCAAGGCGGTCAGGGAATGCCTCGAAGTAGTGCTGCCAGCAATACCGCATGCCGTTGATATTATTAAAGGGGTGGTCACCGAACATTCTTAGAAGGTGGCAGGGATTTCCGATGCGTATTGATGTGCTGACCATATTTCCACAGATGTTTGACGTGCCGTTCAGCTTCGGCATCTTCAAGCGGGCCATTGACCAGAATCTGGTCAATATAAACGTGCATAACATCCGGGATTATACTCATGATAAACATCATACCGTTGATGATTACGCGTATGGCGGCGGCCCCGGCATGGTGTTTAAACCCGAGCCCATTTTCGAAGCGGTGGCGGCGGTAAAAGCCCGGATTTCTGATGAGTCTGAAGCTGCGGAATCGCCTATTATCCTGCTCACGCCACAGGGACGCCTCTTCAACCAGCAAATCGCGATGGAACTGTCCAGCTGCAGCCATCTCATCCTGGTCTGCGGCCACTATGAGGGCATTGACGAGCGCGTGGTGGAACACCTGGTTACCGATGAAATCAGCATCGGGGATTACGTGCTGACCGGTGGCGAGCTGCCGGCACTGGTGGTTGTTGACGCCGTCATTCGATTGCTTCCGGGAGTGCTCGGCTCGGAAAATTCGGCGCAGGAAGAATCGCATGTGAACGGTCTGCTGGAATATCCCCAGTACACCCGACCGTCTGATTTTCGGGGCTGGCCGGTTCCAGAAGTCCTGCTCTCCGGAAACCATGCCCAGATTGCCCGATGGCGCCGGGAGCAGGTTTTACGGCGCACCGTGGAACGCCGGCCAGACCTCATCGACAAGTCCAAACTCGGTCAGGAAGAAAAGCAGTTGGTGGAGCAATTCACCGCTTTAAATAAAGCCAAATCCAGTTTGAACAAGGAGCCTGAGAAATGAATGTTGATTCGCTGATAAATGTCAAACGCAATCCCAGAATTCCCGAACTCGCCTCTGGGGATACGGTTCGCGTTTACATCAAAGTAGTTGAAGGTGGTAAGGAACGCCTCCAGCCATTTCAGGGAGTGGTCATCAAGCTGCAGGGGGGCGGGGTAAGCGCCACCTTTACCGTCAGACGCATCGCCTATGGTGTCGGTGTGGAGCGCACGTTCCCGCTGTACTCACCGAGAGTAGAGCGAGTGGAAGTAATACGTCACGGAAAGGTACGCCGGGCCAAACTGTATTACCTGCGCGGACGCAGCGGCAAGGCAGCCCGCATCAAAGAAAGGCGAGTGGACCGGGAGAAAGAACTGGCCCGAATGGAACAGCTGGCCGCTGAGGCCGAAGAAGAGGAGGCACCAGAGGCACCAGAACTGGCGGAAGAGGGAATGTTGGCCGAACAGGAAGAGGCACTTCCTGAAACGGCGGAAGCGGTATCTGAGGTAACGGAACCAGCCGAAGCGGAGCCGCCGGCCGAAGAAGAGGCGCTTCCAAAAGAAGCGGCGGAAGTAGCACCGGAAGGCGAGCTAGTAGAAGAAGCAGCGGAAGAGGAAAAGGTTCCCGAAGCAGAAGAAGCAGAGCCAGATGTAACCCAGGCTCAGGGTGAGCTCGCTCCTGAAGAACCGGAAAAAGCACCGACGGAAGAAGAAACCGAAGAAAAAAACCTTCCCGACAACGCTTAACGTTATAAGTACCATCCACACGACAGCGCAACCAGGTTTTAAGGCAATCGGTGGAACACAGGATGAAATATGCTGAGGTCAGTGTCAATTCCCCGGTTGCCCAGCGCCGTACCTTCAGCTATGCCATACCCCCTGGTCTGAGCATCGAGGTGGGGCAGGCAGTATGGGTCCCTTTTGGCGAGCGTACCTTGCAGGGCATCGTTATGGAGCTCAGCCCCCGCCCGGCCGTGGAAGAGACCAGAAATATCATTGATATTATTGAGCCCCGCCCATTTTTATCCGCCGCCCAGGTAAATCTGGCCCGATGGATAAGCGATTACTACCTCTCCCCTCTTTTCGATGCCGTGGCCCTTATGCTGCCGCCGGGATTTGAAAGGAAAACGCTGACTTTTATCTCGGCGGTGCCAAGCCCTGACGAGCAGATACTGTCCAGCATCACGCCACCACAACTGCAGGTCTTTGAGCTGCTGCAAGAGCAGGAGAGGGTGAGTCTCAAAGAACTGGAGAAGAAGCTCGGGGAAAAGAAGGCACAGGCCATCGTCTCACAACTGGTAAGAAGAGGGTTGGCGGTAAGAAATTACGAACTTGAGCCGATAAAGATACGGCCCAAGATGGTACCCTTCCTGCGCCTTAATGTGGCCGCAACCATTGCCCGGGAGATATCGGCAGAGCTCAAAAGGAAAAGGGCCTTCAAACAGGCGAGTATTATCGATTTTCTGAGCGGGTTAACTGAGCCGGCGGCATGGGCAGAAATACGACAGAAACTGGGTGTGAACAAGACAACAGCTGATGCTTTGGTTCGCCGGGGATTTATCGCTTTCGAGCAGGTCGAAGTCAGACGGGAGCCGATTTCCTATCAGGATATTGCCCCAGCGTCGCCGCCGCAATTGACCCGAGCTCAAGAAGATGCACTCTCACGCATCCGCGAGACGATACATGGTGACCAGTCAGAAGCAAAGGCTTTCCTGCTCCACGGCGTTACCGCCAGCGGTAAGACCGAGATATACCTGCGGGCACTCGCGGAAACAGTGAAACTTGGCCGGCGGGGCATCGTCCTGGTACCGGAAATCGCCCTCACCCCTCAGACCATAGAGCGCTTTGCCTCCCGCTTCCCACATAGAGTCGCCGTCCTGCACAGCCGGCTCTCACCGGGTGAGCAGTATGACGAGTGGCGGAGGATAAGGGACGGCGAATTCGACGTCGTCGTTGGCCCCAGGAGTGCCCTCTTTGCTCCCCAGCCCAACCTCGGGCTTATCGTTATCGACGAGGAACATGAATGGACCTACAAGCAGGATAACCCGCCCCGCTATCACGCCCGCGATGTGGCGCTAAAGTTAGCCGAACTGACAGGGTTAGTGGTCATTCTCGGCAGCGCCACTCCCGATGTGGGCACCTATTTCCGCGCCCAGCAGGGAACTTATGAACTCCTCCAGCTTCCGGAACGGGTTGTTCCGGTGGAAAGCGCGCCACTGCCACGGGTTGATGTCGTGGACATGAGAGAAGAACTTAAATCCGGTAATCGCAGCGTTTTCAGTCGGGCCCTATCGCGAGAAATCACACAGGCCGTGAATGGCGGGGAGCAGGTGATTCTATTCCTCAACCGTAGGGGTGGCGCCACGTTCATTCAGTGCCGTCGCTGTGGCTTCGTGCTGCGCTGCCGTCGCTGCGAGGTCCCCCTGACTCACCACTACGCCGAAGACGTCCTTGTCTGCCACCAGTGCAATCACAAAACCACGGTGCCGGATAATTGCCCCCGGTGTTTCAGCCGGCAGATGAAATACCTGGGCCTGGGCACGCAGAAGCTGGAACAGGAAGTCAGCTACGCCATGCCGCGGGCAAGAATGCTCCGCTGGGACAGCGATATGACCAGAAGCAAAGACTCGCACGAGAGAATACTGCGCCAGTTCCGCGACCACAAAGCGGATATCCTCATCGGCACGCAGATGGTAGCCAAAGGGCTTGACCTGCCCCGGATAACGCTGGTGGGCGTGGTGAGTGCGGACACGAGCCTGAATCTACCCGATTTCCGGGCCGGCGAGCGGACTTTCCAGCTATTGAGCCAGGTGGCCGGCCGCGCCGGTCGAGGACCCCTGGGTGGACAGGTAATCATTCAGACCTTCTCGCCGGACCACTATGCCATCCAGGCAGCAGCGGACCATGATTACCCCACTTTCTACGAAAAGGAAATTGACTATCGACGCCAACTGCATAATCCGCCATTCTCCCGGCTGGCGCTCTTGACCTACAGCCACACCAATGAGGCTGTCTGCCAGCGAGAGGCGGAAAAAATGAGGAACGTGTTAACACTGGAAAGAGACGCCAGGGGCATAAGCGCTCTCAGCCTGATTGGTCCCGCCCCGGCATTCATCCACCGACTAAGAGGTCGCTACCGATGGCAGATAATACTGCGCGGTACCGAATTGTCCTCTTTTCTTTCTCAAATAACCTTCCCGCAGGGCTGGGCCATTGACATTGACCCTGTAAGCCTGCTCTAGTAAACTGTAATCGATTTTTCGTCCCGGAAAATACGATGACAGTACTTCAAATTCGCAGTGTTCCAGATTCGGTGCTGAAACAGAAGGCTAAAAAAGTCCACATCATCGACCGCTCCACTGGAAAGCTGATACGAGACATGCAGGAGACGATGCACGCCGAGCCGGGCCGTGTTGGGCTGGCGGCGCCGCAGGTGGGCGTCCCGCTGCGTGTTATCGTCATCGAGATGCCTGAAGAAGAAGACGTTATTTTGATTAACCCGAAGATAGTGCGCCGGAGAGGAGAGCGGGTCATTGATGAAGGTTGCCTCAGCGTTCCCGGTTACTTCGGGCAGATTACACGCGCGGAATCAGTAACCGTGAAGGGTCGTGACCAGAATGGCAAGGAAGTACGGATAAAAGCTGAGGGTCTTTTAGCCCAGGCATTGGAACATGAGATTGACCACCTTAACGGGACGCTGTACATTGACCACCCTGAAGTAAGGGAAACTTTGCGCAAGATAGAACCGGAAGAAACCGGGCTTTAGAATCGAGGCTAATCAGTAGAAGGAGCGATAAAATCAGCGACTTTATTGACTAATTCCGCTCCGGATTAATTCATTTTCTGTAACTTCGCCCTTTGACCGCTACCGGGGACAGCATAAACTCATCTTTCTTAGCTCTCTCCGCTTCCGACCATGCTTTTTTTATGGAGCCAAACAGGTGCCGAATTACGTCTGTCATCACACCGAAAATCAATTGAAAGACCACCAGTTGCATGTTATCACCGCCCTTTTCCCATTTAATTGACCGCTTTCGTTAAATCTTCGCTTACTGTCTAATATAAAATTTTCCCGTTAACTTACACTTTAATTTTTACGGTGACACCTGTCCCCACCGGCACGCCATCGAGTGGCTCATTCCCGAGGTAAAAGAGTTCGTCAAGCCCATAGCTGGGAAACGCCTTCTTCGCCCCAACAATAAATTTTTGATTGATATGGCGTTTTCCCTCGCGAACTCGATAAACCTGACTCACGGAAAGCTCCATGACATACGCCAGCGCGGACAGATTGCGGTAGTGTCCGTTACACAGCTCAAATACTCTTGTTCTGATTATCATGGCCGTACCTTTTTCCTCTGACATTTGTCACATATTATAGCTTTCAATATGCCATTTGTCAATATCTCAGCGCTTAAAAGAATTGACAGCCGCCTTGAAGAGGCATAAAATATCTGATTGCAATCAATAAAGTTAAACCAGTAAAAAGGGGGGGCATCGAAGATGGAAAACCAGGAAGCGCCTGAACAACTGAAACCATTATTGCAGGGAGACAAGGTGCTCCGCGTCCGCAGACGAAGGCCACGTCGAAGGCTCCGCTTTACTCCGGACATCCCGGGAGTCCTTAGATTTTTAAAGCAGATAGCCACCGAAACGCCTTTAGTACCGTTGACATTTGCTCTCATCGCCCTTTGGCTGGTCTCATCCTGGGGCGTCTATCTCGCCGAGCGGGGAGCAAATGAGCAGATAAACTCCTATGGTTATGCGCTCTGGTGGACCTTTACCGCCATGCAAACGCAAGGTGCTAATAGCCCGGGGCCGATTACTGCTCCGGGAATGATAATCGGTGCAATCTGGTCAATTTTGAGTACGATTGCCTTTTTTGGTGTGGTAATCGCTACTCTTTATGCCTATTTCATGCTCCCCAAGCGACGCCCCTCGCGGGAGATAATCGGTGCCCTGCAATATAATCTGGAGGAATTGGAACACTTATCTATCGACGAGTTAGAGGTGCTCAGAGACACTACAGTACGAATTGTGGATGCACAGATAAGGGACCTTAAAGAAAAGCCGCCGGGCCATTAACCCGCGCGACAGGAAGTCGAGAGGAAATCAATTTAAATTAAATGCGAAATAAATGCCCTACCAAAGGAATTGTACTTTTTTTTATAAGAGAATTATAATTAGACCTAAAAAAGAAAAATGGAATAGGAAGTAATGGAGTTTAATAAAATTCTGGTGCCGATAAGTGGCACCGAAGCTGACGAAGAGACAATGAGGCTGGCCTGCAGGCTGGCTAAGAAGGATAAGGGTAGAATTTGGGCGGTTTATGTTATCACCGTACAACGCACTTTGCCTCTTGATGCCGAAATTGAGCCTGAGATTCACAAGGCTGAAGATATACTGGACCAGATAGAGCTTGTTGCCGAAGAAGAAAACCACGAGGTAGAGGCTGAAGCACTCCAAGCCCGCGAGGCAGGTCCAGCGATTATCGATGAAGCAGTAGACCGGGGGGTCGACTTAATCTTGATGGGTATTAAGCACAAGAAACGCTTCGGGCAATTCAGTCTGGGTAATGTGGTACCTTATGTGTTGAAAAATGCTCCCTGTCCAGTGATACTATACCAACAATATCTATAATAGAAATTAACAAATGGGGTTGAATATGAAAATAGTCATTATGGGCTGCGGCAGGGTCGGTGCTCAGATAGCCCGCCTGCTGGAGCAAGACGGCCATGAAATCACCGTCCTCGATACTGATGCTTACAGTTTCCGGAGGTTGCCGCATGACTTCGGCGGCACGGCGCTGCTCGGCAACGGCATGGATGAGGACGTACTGAGGAGAGCCGGCATTGAAGAGGCAGACGTCTTCGTCGCCATGACACAGGGTGACAACCGGAACGTCATGGCCGCACAGATTGCCAAGCATATTTTCAATGTGCCACGGGTCATCTCCCGAATCTATGACCCCTTGCGTCAGGAGATGTATGATACCCTTGGTATAGAAGCCTTCAGCCCAACGACAATCTTCGCCGAGCTGGTGAAAGAAAAAATAGAGGGCTAAAAGGAGAGAGATGTATATCATCATTGTTGGTGGTGGTAGAGTAGGTTATTATCTGGCAAAAGCCCTGCTCAATGAGGAACATGAGGTACTCATCATCGAGAAGGCCGCCCGTTTTTGCGACATTATCAACGAGGAAATGGGCAGTGTCTGCGTGCTGGGTGACGGCTGCGAAACGGCCATGCTGGCTGAGGTGGGCACCGGAAGGGCGAACATGCTGGTGGCCGTTACCGGAGACGATGAAGATAATCTGGTCGCCTGCCAGGTAGCCAAACATAAATTCAACGTGCCGCGTACCATCGCCCGCATCCGAAATCCCCAGAACGAGGCCATTTTCAAGAAACTGGGAATCGATGTTACCGTCAGCGCCACCAATATCATTCTGGAAGCCATAGAGAAAGAGGTGCCCACCCACCCGCTGACGCATCTGATGATACGTACTGACAAGGGGCTGGAGGTTGTAGAAGTGAGAATCCCTCCAGACGCAAAGGCCATTGGCAAACCAGTCAAGAAAGTACCGCTGCCAGAGGGAACCAAACTGGCACTGGTTATTCCCAGAGACCGCAAACCGGTCATACCTAATCCGAACACCATTATCCGCGAAGGAGACCAGATAATCGCCCTGACCACTCCAGAACTGGAAGAGGAACTTCGTTCCAATTTGACCGGTATTTAAAAACCAGAATGGTTCTATGGAGACTTCAAAGGAAAGAGCCTTAAAAGCCATCAGCCATGTTCAACTCGCCGCCACCAAATTCAGATTAGCACCGCTGTGCCCTGACATACGGCCTGAATTAATTTTTGTAAACCACGGGCGAGGCGCCTTGACAATACGCTTTACCCCATCTCTCTTGAAATTATTAGAATTTTTTAATATTAAATAAAATTCACTTCAGGAGACGACTATGACTGGGTCCAATAAATTCTGGGCGGTGGTTATCCTGTTTCTCATTATCGTGATAGCGGTTGGCAGTATATTCATCTGGTCGAAATATAACCGCAGCCAACCAATCGAAATCACAATACCCCCATCACCTGAAATCAGTGGCCAGATAACCGTTACCGGTGCGGTCAATGTCCCCGGTGTCTATTTACTGACATCTGGAGATTCCTTCGACGCTTTACTACAGTCGGCTGGAGGGACGACCGCTTCCGCCGACCTGGACAGAATCAAGCTCTATATAACGTCTACCGATGAAGCAGAGATCCCACAGAAGGTCGACCTGAACCGGGCTGAGGCCTGGCTGCTGCAGGCACTCCCCGGCATTGGTGAAACGAGGGCTCAGGCTATCGTGAACTATCGTCAGCAGAACGAGCGGTTCAGCCATATCAGCGAAATAACCGGCGTGGAAGGCATCGGGACAGCGACCTATGAAAAAATCAAGCACCTGATAACGGTTTCCGATTAATCTTCGGGAAGGACGCTCGTGTCACTCATATTGCTCAGCGCCGCCTGGGTAGCAGGCATCTATCTTGGGACCCAGTTCGACCTGCCGCTGGTCCTGCTGCTAGCTGGCCTCGTGCCGCTACCGCTCCTTCTTTTTTCCAGAAAATACCGCAAATGGATAATTATCAGCAGCCTCAGTCTGATTGCTCTTTTCACTGCGGCATGGTACGCCTATCAGGACCTGAATATCGTCGACGCTGACGACCTGCGCTTCTACAATGACCGCGGCACCATTGATGTCAGAGGGGTGGTCGCCAGAGACCCTGAAATCAGCGACCGTAGCACTCATCTTTACTTTTCTGCCACAGAAATACACACTGAGGATGAATGGCGTCCGGTCGAAGGGAATGCCCTGCTGTTTGTGTCGCGCTACTCCAGCTACAAATACGGTGACCAGCTCCACGTAACCGGCGAGCTGGAGACGCCACCACAGCTCGATGATTTCGACTACCGGGGCTACCTTGCCCACCAGGGAATTTACAGCACCATGCTCTACCCTGGAATCGAAATCGGGGCGCGCGGGGCTGGTTTCAGACCGCTGGCATGGATTTACGAACTGAGAGCGGGACTGGCACAAACACTGGCTAAAGTGCTCCCCGAGCCACAGGCCTCACTGGCCCAGGGAATCCTTCTGGGCATCCGTGAAAACATACCGCAATCAGTTAAAAATGACTTTGTCCGTACCGGGACGGCACACCTGCTGGCCATATCCGGTCTGCACCTTGGCATCGTCGCCGGTATCATGCTCAGCCTCGGTTTGTGGCTGTTTGGTCGCCGACATTATCTTTACGTCTGGCTGGCTATGGTCATTATCTGGCTGTATGCGCTGCTCACCGGCATGCACCCGCCGGTGGTCCGCGGTGCCATCATGGCCAGTCTGTTTCTCACCGCCGAACTCCTGGGCAGGCAGCGCAGTGCCATCACTGCCCTCTCCTTTGCCGCAGCGGTAATGGTCGGCATCAGCCCCTACATACTGGGAGATGTCGCCTTTCAGCTGAGCTTCCTGGCCATGGCGGGACTGGTTTTTCTCTTTCCACCCTTCCGGTCACTCGGCAGAAGGGCGGTAAATAAATTTATTGGTGAAGAAGGGGCAATGGTAACCGCAGCTAACTTCACCTGCGATAGCCTCAGCATCACCATGGCGGCAGTAATCGCCGTCTGGCCGGTGGTGGCCTATTACTTCGGCATAATTTCCTTTGCCGGGCCACTGGCCACATTTCTGCTCCTGCCGGCGCTGCCCGTGGTAATACTTGCCGGCGCTATGTCCGGCATTGCCGGTCTTGTCTTCCTTCCTGCAGGCCAGGTCATCGGCTGGCTGGCCTGGCTATTTCTGTCCTACATGCTTTATATAGTCAGCTGGCTGGCATCATCACCCTTGGCCTTCACCGAAGTGGGCAAAGTGGCGCCGGTCTGGCTATGGCTATATTATGCTGTGCTGGCAGCAGCAATTATCTTTGGCCGAAAGGTAAAAGCCGGCAGGAAAGCAGAGGTGATGGCAAGGCTCAGTTCGGGAGCTGGCAGGTCGATGAGTCTTTTAAATCGGCTGCCTGTGAAATGGGTGGTTCCACCACTGGCCACCATAGCGGTTCTGGTCTGGTTTAGCGCCGCCGCCATGCCCGATAACAGGCTACACGTCAGCTTTCTGGATGTTGGACAGGGCGATGCCATCCTGATACAGCAGGGAACCCAGCAGGTGTTGATTGATGGCGGGCCCAGTTCACAGGCGATAAACCTGGAACTGAGCAGACAGATGCCTTTCTGGGACAGGACCATAGAGCTATTTGCATAGTCAACGTAACACCTTCCCTTTCAGTCTAAAAATAAGCGCCAGTGTAGTGAAATAGAGAGTAGGAATAGTGGCTTCACCACCACCGGGAAGGTAACGACACTGGGGACGGGGAGACTGAGCAGAGTCGAACTCCATCGTACCCAACAGTTCAAAGACTAGTTAGGGAACGACGGGCACTAGCGGTTACTTTCCATGTCAAAGAGCAGACCTGACTTTTAATCAGGGTGTCACAGGTTCGAGACCTGTACGGCCTACCACACTCAAAAGACCGTTCCCTGCCCAGGGGATTTCAAGCGAATCAGGGTGTCTATTCACTAGGTCTACCGACACCCTGATTTTATGCTTTCAATAACTAAAAGTCAAAGTACCTACACAAACCATTTTTACTAATAGATGTATTCGTGGGACGGGAGATTGAGTAGAGTCGAACTTCACCCAAAACAATTTCGAAGTTTGTTTGAAAACCTCATCCATTTACAAGCTCACGAAGTTTGTCCACAATCCAAATTATCCCTTCAGTATCTAATGCACAATATTTCTCCAAATCAGACCGTACTTTGTTTCGCTCTTCATCAGGCACTTCCCCATAAGTGACCCTCTCAAATAGCATGCTAGCAAGCTGCCCGTCCGCTATATCTAGGTTATCATATCCTTTTCCCGTAATTGCTGGCAGCACAGCCTTTAAGGAGGCACTCCCCTTCTGGCTTGGATGGTAATAATCGAAGTTTCTAAAGGGTACAAGCAGATCTATCATTCTACTGAGTATCTGGTTTACCCAATCTTCATATTCTGGAAAAGCTTTGCCAAGATCTTTTAATATTCCCTCTTCAAATCCCTTATTATAAGCAATGATACTACCGAAGTCACCAAGAACCTTTTGGAGTTCCTCCAGAAATCGTGGTCTGGGGTCTTGTGTGCCTCCAGCTAGAAATGAGTAATGTTCTGGATTTGAATGATCATCGCTAACCATATGAACAGAAAACTGAAAAGGGATTTGCTGGTACGGTCGAGTGCCATCAAAAAGCGGTACAGCCGGGTTAATAGTCTCAAAATCCATGTAATAGAGAGGGTACTCTAAAGACGCCAGGAAACCTTTTATGGCCTCTGTATCCATGTAAGTTTCTCCTGTTACTAATGATTGCTTCTGAATCACCTGTTTCTCGCTCAGTTTATAGTCGCCCGGTATATCCTTTATAGATACGATGCCCTTTTCATACAGGTCAAACGACTTCTTCCCACTGTAATAGAGGGTAAAGACATTCCCTTCCGGCAAGTGCTCCCAGCATTCCTCTAGAGGGCACTCATAGGGATCTCGACAATGCGGTCCAATCATCATTTCAGGACATGTTTTCCTATCAATGGCCTCGAACATCTCTTCGACCTGACCAGAGATATCGTCACTTATCGCCAAGACATCTTCAGTTATGTCGTGGATGTTGAATAGACCTTGAGGATTAATCTCACCGTCTTTGACATACTTATTATTGATTACGGCAATGTAACACTTCTGTATATTCAAGCCCATTTCCATGCAACAATAGCGCTGATACGCGGCATCTTGGATATGGACACCCTTGACGCTTGTTGAGCTCTTTACTTCAATAATGTCCCACGATTCATCGTCTGCTGGACAGAGTATATCTACTCTTGAATACAGGTTACCCGCAAGAATACCTGCTTCAAACAAGGGCTTTCTTCCTTTTATTAATCTTATTGTCTGGTCGATATTACCTCCAAAACTATCTTGTGGCACATCGATACCATTTGGGAATAGCCGCTTGGCCAATTCCCCTACCGCGTGTCCCTGATCAAAGACATATTGAGTATTTGCATCAGTTATCGGAACCCTATCGGGGTCATTAAAGAGAACCCATAAATATCGAAGACACTGGAGGCCATTAAGGTATTTCGTTTTCGATAATAGTTGAGGCATAGTATCCTTCTTGCTGGAGCAGGAACCTTGTTTCAGGATTGATTATATGTCGAATAGGAGAAAGAAACAAGGGAGAGTCGAACTCCACCTGAATACATGCTCAAGTAGTTTGTGGAGTCCCTGACACTAACCTCAATCATTGCTCAGGCTTGAGAAGTTTGAATCCCCTCGAGTGGGTCTCTGTGGACGATACTCGAACTTTCTCCGGTCAGACCTAGTGCCCAGGCTGAGGCGACTACCAGCCCAGCACTTGTCTGGTCGAAAACTAGTTGCGCGGGGTTGATCCAACGCCGTCGGTGTCATCCTACAGCCAAGCTCAATTCCCACGACCGTTGCAAAGCCTACTGTTTACGATATTGGTAATTGCCTTTGATTCTCCGGTTGAGATAGCTACCCTTAGATTCAGCCTGCATTAGTTCATCAAATACTGAGTGGTTCACATCGGAGTAAACGTAGGTATCACCTGACTTTAGGAACCGAACATGCAACTCTTGTGCTTCTGGATCGTAGCCAATGGCCTCAATGTTACTAGAATCTACAAATTGCATATCTGTCATGTTCTATCCTCCTCTGACGGTTCCGGTTGCGAGCCTTCTGGCTCAATGTTAGTCTCAGCGCGCCAGTTGACCACTGCTTTCGAGAAGTGCTCCAATTCCAACGATGGCTGTTTTCTCCAGCTCTCAACCAAGGCCGGATCATCGCCAATCGGTCGCCGAGGTGCCTGAGTGATACGGACCCGCGTTGGAATCAGAAGTGCTTCTCCCATAAACAATCCCTCACCCGTTCTGAGGGCAGGCAATACATCTGCCAGCCCGCCTAGGTCATCTGGGATAGTCGAGGAGACCCGCGACCTATCACTTGGGTTTGATACCCGAAGGGATATCATTGTAGCGCATTGACTGAGTATCCCCGCATCAACGTCGCTTGGTCGCTGGCTGACAATCATGAGTCCCACACCGTATTTTCGTCCTTCTTTGGCAATCTTGTTTACTACATTGCTGGCAGGTGTCTCTTTCCCCTCGGAAACGAAGCGATGAGCCTCCTCCAGCACCATCAGCACCGGTCTCTTCCTACCGCCCACCGGCAAATCCATTGCCCAGAAGAGAGAGTCATAAATTACATTGAGCACAGTCGCGACAACGAGGTTTTCTATCGCAGAAGGCACTTCCGAAGTGTCGAATATGGTGATCGGGCGATCATGGCCCAACCAATCTTTCAGCAAAGTATCCAGGTCTTTTTGGACCCTCCCATTAAGGTCAGGTTCGAAACCATTTCCGGGGTTAAGGAGGAAGTTGAAGCGTGAGTCTTGAAGGCGGTTCTTGAGAAGGTCAAGTTGCCGTCCAATACGACGAGCCCGTTGGTTCTGATAAGGTGGAGTGTTGTAGGATGTAGCTGGCTCGTATTCGTTGGATAGCAAGCGTGCAGGGTCACCAGCAGTCACCAATGTAGTCTTTGTACTCTCGTCTTGGGGGCTCGTTTTCGTGAAGGTAATCCGCTCAAAATCGTCCAAGTCAAACCACAGCTTTCTAAGACTGAATGGAATTGGGGAGTCGGCGGTGATTGACTCAATAGGAGGAGGAGACGAAAGGTAGGCTGCTGCTGCCTTCTTCCTCTCAAGAACCATTTCACGTATGTCAGCCTCTACATTGGGTTGCATGCCACCCATTACTATGGCTAACAGTTCTGAATGGCCTAGAGCCCAAAAAGGTACCCACAGTTCTTTCTCGTCAGGATTCGTGCCCGATGCTCCAGACTTGAAAACCCTAGCTCGGTTTCCGAGGGCAGCTGCATACTCGCCGTGTGGATCAATGATTACTATACGCGAACCAGGAAAGCCCTGGGAGGCCATCTCACTGACAAGGATAGTAACAAGGTTAGATTTCCCCGCCCCGGTAGATCCGACGATGGAGCAATGTCTGGTCACAAGTGCCGCGATATCAACTCTAGCGGGTATGCCACCGGAAGACGCTACTGAGCCAACCTGAATCGTTCCTTGCTCGGACTGCGACCCATAAATCACCCGAAGGTCTTGATTAGTGACAACATGCACCTCGTCTCCGACCGTCGGATATTGCCCCACCCCTCTACTGAATTGCCTACCGATAGACTCCCCGAACAAGACAGCGGTCATCCAACGGTAGCCAGCCAACCTTTCTGGCGACTCCTCAACACCTAGCATAGGAGCTATTGCTTGAAGATTGGTAGGAACAGCATCGGCTCCAACCTGAGTACATATCGCAAAGAGGTGTGTATAACCCAGCGGGATCCGTATGAAGGCTCCAGTTTGCCCTATCCGGTATGACTCTCCCTCGATCAGGACGAGTGTGGTGGGCATGTCATCCCGCAGACGTATCCTGACAATACTACCAACGACTGAGGCAACCTGTCCTATATATGTTGGATCTTGAATCGACATGTCGTTTTCCTCACAGACTCAACGAGCTCAAAAAGCGACTCAGATAGCGAAAGTCACCAAGCCTCATACGCCCAGCAAGCGGTGCTGATGTTTCATCCCCTGGTACCAGAGCATCGCTGTCAAAAGCGAGGTCGAGAATCCCTGCCGTGGCATCTTGAACAGGCTCAACCAATTGCCAGGGTCCTTTTTTGGTACTGATCACGCCTGAATCAGGTCCAACTACAACCAGCCTGGACTGTCTCTGCGCCCGCTGTAATAGATCAGACGAGTCATCGGGCTCCTTATACATCAGCGCGTAAACATGCCCTCGGCCTTGCCGCTCTAGGGCATCAAAGATAATCTCATTCACATGCTGGTCTCTGAAACTATATCCAACGGTCACCATTACACCGTCCTGATGCTCCAAGAAGCGCCCAAGGCAGTCTAACAGCGCAACATATGGTTGCTTTCTTGACTCGTCGTACTTCCGCAATGACGGCAAGATCATCTCACCTTTCGTACTCGGGTGGGTCCGGATGATTCTTGACTGCTGCTGCCTAGTTATGCTCTTCCAATTAACTGACCCATGTATTTTCCACAGGCGTACCCAGTTCATGCCTGGTGCAACTTCCTGATGAACCAAGCTATCAGGTGAAAAAAAGGGCTCCTTACTACCGATGAATCCGTCAAACACGGGGAGCCGTTCGTCCTCTAACGCTTGTTCGATAAGCAAATCATAGTTTAGTGTGAATATTTCGATAGGCACGTTTCTGGTAGCTTTCTTGATCCACTTTGCCAGTTCATGGTGGGGAAGCTCCTCAGGAATATCATCAGGGAGAGCTGCACGAGCAATGGTTTCTCGGATGGTCGCATCCATCTGAGATAATTGATCCTTACTCAGGCCTACTAGTCTATCGTCCGAGCCTATCGCATCGACCTTCAGTTGGATCCTTGAGAGGAGGTTTTCAATATGAGGCTCCTCACCGATGCTCATACACTCAGCTACAAGTGCGTCCCATCCGGTATCAAATTCCGAACCGAGTTCCGATACGCGTTCTTTACATAGCCCGGTGACCACAGTGGTATCCGGTATTAGAGCTTCGAGGTCTGGGCCGAAGCGCCGAACCTTGACCGCATTGGAAGCACCCGCCCCGATAAGGAATGCTATAGGCTTATCGTGGCGGGCCAGGTGGTCTCGCAGGCTTTCAAGCAGTTGTCTTGGGTCGTGAGTAGCCATGGCAAATTCTCTACCAGTGCTCCTGTATGTACTTGACCGTTTCCATCATGACCTTGCTGTCCACCTCTTTGTATTCGGCAATCTGCCGAATAAACTCGTCTTCATTCGGCACACCAGAAGGAGGTCTTTTTGGTAAGATGATTATACACCCTTTTCTAGTTTTCAACAAGACATAACCTTTTTGGGTAGTGTATCATTTTGAAACCAAACTGACTATTTCTGCTACTGTCCAAATATGATTACTTATCCCTGATGCCATCGCTGGTGTTGTTGGATAAGGATTTGCTAGGGACTTGTGAGGTCTGACAAAGTTATAATGCATAAAGTAGAGGGCAAGTGCATACATATGGTTTTCTATCTTCTTGGAAAATGCGTTTGTTAGCCGAGTAAATCTCCTCATAGCCATTCTCATTGTCAGGTTATGCCGTTCCGCAAAGCTGGTTGAAATCTTAGAAATATCAGGGTGTCCCGTAACGACACGTGAGTTTGTTCCTATACATTTAGCTGGACTATATCGTTTCTCACTCTCTGGCTCTTGCCCATATAGTTTGACTAGCATCGCATAATCAATATCAGCGCCAAATATATCTTCTATCACATTGAGATATGCTTTGTGACCGTCAGTAGTTAGTTGGACACGACTGGCTAATCTATTCTGCAAGTCTCTTATAAACGCAAAAGCATAGCCAGCATCACGAAGTCCGACCAGCCAGCTAAGAACTAACTTAGTGTCTGCATCAATTGCTGTCCATGTCCAGACATCACCATAGCCAAATCTACCTTGTTTATTCTCCGGCACATTCTTTTGCTTGGCATAGCAGAATGACCATATCTCATCACACTGAATAGTCTCGCAAGGTAAATTTCTCAAGTGTATATCCTGATACTTGGCACAAGCAGCACCTACTTCCCGTAGTAACTTGACCACAGTGTTGATAGCTGTGTCTGTTATCCGGGCAGTACTGCGTATTGAGTTACCTTCACAGAGGACTTTGATGATTTGGGCTTGGCGGTCAATACTTAATTTATTCATCTTGACTAAATTATACTATAAGCTCAAGCATTTGTCAATACTTTTACCAATATATTTGAATTTTAGGTGCCTCAATATGTAATCATATATTTTGTGCTAGTTAATATATTGTATAGCTATAAGCAAGCATTGTCAATAAAGAAGGCACCCATTATTTTAGATAATTCTAGCAAGCATAGTTGACAACCATTAAAATTAGTGATATGCTACTAAATAGAGGTTTGATATGAATAAAAAAACGGAAACAAAAATGTCTAAAGGTGGTAAGGCTAGGGCGAGAGTATTGAGTCCAGAAAAACGTAAGGAAATAGCGGAAAAGGGGGCTTTAGCAAGGTGGGGAGCAGCAAAGCGGATTGATGATAGTAACCCTAAACCCATTCATCCTCATACTGAACTATCGACGTTGAAAATAGGTGCGGTAGAACTTCCCTGTGCTGTCTTAGAAAACGGCACCCCTATAATCGCCTATGCCAATGTAACAAAAAAACTAGGGCGAGGAATGGGTGGCAAGGGGAGAAAACTAGCCAAAAGCTTAAAACAAGGTACACGTCTGCCCGATTTTTTATATGGTGCCGCTCTTGAGCCTTTTGTCCCTCCAAGTTTGCGTGTAGCTTTGAACAATCCTATTTTATTTCGTGCAAAGGGTAGAGTAAGGAAAGGTTTAAACGCAACTTTGATTCCAGAGATTTGTGAGGTATGGCTTGACGCTCGCAATGCAGATAAATTACAAGATTCACAGCAACATATTGCGAAAAATGCGGACATATTATTACGTGGGTTTGCTCGTGTCGGTATCACAGCTTTAGTTTACGAAGCTACCGGATATGAGAAGGTAAAAGACCGTGATGAACTTGAGAAAATCTTAGAAGCGTATATCGCAAAGGAATTAATGCCCTGGACTAAAATGTTCCCTGATGAATTCTATGAGTACCTATTTAAACTCAAAGGATGGCAATACAGACCATTATCTGTCAAACGTCCTAGAATTGTTGGCAAAATAACCAATCGCCTTATTTACGAACAGTTGCCAAAAGGTGTATTGAAAGACCTACGCGAAAAGAATCCCGTTACACCAAAAGGATACCGAAAGCATAAGTTCTTTCAATTTCTTACTAGCGATATTGGAAACCCACACCTTGCAAATCAAATCGTAGCTGTGACAACGCTGTTTCGAGTATCACCAACTTGGGCTACTTTTGAGCGACTATTTAAGCGTAGGTTCAGTCCTCAATCGGAAATGGAATTTCCTGAACTAGAAGAAAAATAAACATGTAATTGCCCCTTTAAAATAAATTGATTATTTCGAACATTTGCGCTATAATAACGACAACTGAATAGAAACAACCCGCTGATGTTGGTAGCATCTAGCGGGCATTAGGGTGGGGCTATTAGCTTGTAACATAATTAGTGTAGCACACTTAGAAAGTGTTTGTCAACAAAAAGCCCCGACAATACGGGGCTTTTTGCTTTGATTGGAATCGCCGCCGAGGCGGGGACTCCCACCGTTCAAGGAATTACTATGATATACCATAGTAAAAGGTGGTGTCAAGCACGCAGGGTCGAATGTACCCATCTCGGCGAGAAATATAGGAGTAAGCCAATGGGTAAAAGAGACACTGTCCGCTACACGATGAGAACCGGGAATCGCATTGAGAAATTCGGCATCACTGGTGACCCTGATACACGAGCCGCAGCGAACGCCGCTGACGGTGTGCCTGGTGAGATGCGAATTGAAGGTCCTCGAGTAACCCGTGAGTCAGCTCAAGACTGGGAAACTCGTAAAATCCAAGAGTACGAGCAACGTAGCGGGAAACCACCACGCTACAATAAAATGTAGCTACCCAACACAGGGCGGGGTAAAGTAAAGCCCCGCCCTGTGAATTTATTTCTATTTAGACCACCTTGCCAACGCAGCTTTCTTTGCTATTTCGCTTCTTTGTTCAGGTGTAAGTTTGTTAGCCCTAGCCTTTCCACCCTTTAGACCGCCAAGCCTACCTAGAGCCTTGGCATCAAATTCTTTAACTGGCTTTTCTTCCGGCTCTACTTCTCCGGTTGCTTCTTTAAACACTCGGAAAGCATTGACGGCAAAATCGTGTTCTTTCTTTTTACGCTTTGCCATACTTTAAGCGTAAACTACCGCTCAAGCATTGTCAACGCTCAAGCATTTCAAAATGATACACTACCCCTTTTTGGAGACATGGCGAAATAGATTGACCGTAACACCCTGACTTAGGTTCAGGGTATCACCAAAATCAACAAGGCAGATCGACTTAAGCTCCTTTCGGATACCCAGTTAAGGACACAATTCGCTAGAATGTGCAATCTAGGAAGATTATTGACATCACATGGATAAGTAGTTTATCGTTAATAATCAAAAAGAGGGGTGAACAGATGCAAGCTTACTGCATGAAGTGCCGGGCTAAAAAGGAAATGAAAGATGCCAGGTCGATAACCATGAAGAATGGTAGACCCGCGACTCAGGGCGTGTGCCCCGCATGTGGAACTAAGATGTTTAGAATCGGGAAGAGCTAGGGTAGATTCTAAAACTTTAAGAGCAAATGGGGTCGAGAGATTATCTTTCGACCCCATTTTTACCCTCAATCACACATTCTAAGCGAACGTTACCTAACAAACTATTTCGAGTAATCGTTATAGAACGTCTCTGCACAACATTGTTTTGTACTATCTGAGCAGTGCATTGTCTTCGGGTTACTCATCAATACATTCTATGGCAAAGTTAAGAATTGAATGTTGAGCAATATATGCCATCAGGCTAAAGTTGGGCACGAGGAGTCTAGCGAGTGATTTCCTAGACTCGTCATACTCAAATACTTCTTCAAAAAACCTGTTGGAGGAAACAGGCTGTTGGTGCGGCGGAGATTCTCCTCGGTGTATGAATCCAGAACGATGTCCGTAAGCATCACGCAACATTATTTTAATTTGTTCCTCACTTAGATCCGAAGGATAAATCTCCCACCACTTTTTTTCTGTCAGCCAATTATCAGGTGTTTCACCAGTAAGTTCTGACCGGATCTGTGCTATGTCGCTATCTGGATGCTCTAGGCCATCCCATGAGTTAACAGGGCAGTAGCGCAGTATGAACTCGATAAAGCGTCTTGCAAGGTATTGGTTCTTGTTGCGTTCCTGCTTGTAAGCTGCTAATAGTTCTTTGAACACAGAGTCTGAACGAGCGTGGCTTATCCAATCGTCTTCAGATGGGTGCTGCTCTTTTACATCATCCCGAGGAACCGCAATTTGGGCAACAGACTCAATAGCAGCGATGATTAAAGCGTATGCCAGACTAAAATCGTCCCGCTTATTAATATGAGCTAGATGCACTAGCCTAATACTCTGCATAAGATCCAGATAGCGGCTGTAAGGCACTTTATATAACGCAGAGACTGCATCTTGGACATAGGTATGATACCTTTCTACGGTGGACTTTGAAGGTTGCACACCGTGCGCCCCTGGGCCTGCGACCAACACAGGGAACTGTGTGGCGAGAGCCGAGAAATCGGAATCGGTCAGTATCTTGCCAATCAGATAATCATCGCGAGGTGACTTTGTTGGTCGACCTGCGGCGAAGGAGAAAACAGAACTTAGGGCAATGGTAAAAAGGTGGCTGTTGTGACGATCACAAACCCACCGTGGCAACTCAACCGGTGCCACGAATGCTGCATATGCTTGTGGTAGGTCAACGCGTGTCGTAGGTTTGATAGTGAACTCGTCTAGCGTAAACTCTATTGGGGAATTGAAATCGAGCAAAAGATGCCCATAGAGTTCTGACTCACGCCTTGAGGCGGGAGAAACTGCTCGGTCAGGATGAGGGCGAAAATACTGGATGCTCTCTTTGAAAAGGACATGGTCTGCTGTCACCGCACGTGCCATGGTTCTGTCCCTATTCCTTTGTATACATCATTGTGTTTGGTATCCTCTTCACTTGGAATGCTACGCTTCAATCATTCGCATATGCATGACTATCATTATATCACGAAGCAATACAGAGGTAGGAGACGAGAGCTTAGCTAAGGCCGGTGGCGTACAAATCCAGATTCCTAAATTGCTCTAGGAAAAGGTAGATCCTCCGTTGGTTCATATGGATATACGGTCCCATTCTCAAAAAGAAATAACCACAAATTAGTCGCCTCTCTCAACGTACGAGGCAGTCTTTGGCCAAAATCGAGTACCCATAAGTAATCATTAGCAAGTGCGAGACCAATTCGTGTCTTGGGACTGTCATAGTAAGACATCGCACTTGCCACGGCTCGATCGAAGTTAGTTCTTAATGTTTGCGGACTTCCTTTGCCAAGTCCCTTGCATTCAATTTTCCAAATGAGATCATTTAAGCGAGCAATAATATCCGGACCGCGGTTCTTAAACAATGACACAGGAAATAAGATGTTCTTGCTTTTAAAGGTATCTCGAACCTGTGCTTTCTGGTTGCTCACCGGAGGAAGCCCAGCACCTGTTGCTATGGAAATAGCTTCTAAGTCCCAACCATTCTGCACTAGCCAAGCCGAGGTAGAAGTTAGCACCTCTAATTCAGAACAAAGCATGGACACCTGTTTCTCCTATTCACGCCTATCCAAGTCGTGTCCTTGCGCTTGTGGTCATACGGTATGATAAGCGTATTGTACACCAAGGGTATAGTGCAGTCACACACTCCGCTATATTATTGGCCTTTGTACAGCAGACTTGCCAATGAAACTTATCCATAGAATAGATGACCTAATAACGCCGATCGCTTAAGGCTTTGACAAGAGGGCTTATCTTAACCAGCTTAAGACAATGTCAAAGAGAGACTGTCAGGCTTATATGACACATCTAACTCCATGTTTAAAAAGCAAATTCTCAGGATAAGTGAAACTGCAGTTGAACCCTACTGATATTCTGGTTTTGCAGTTCGGGAACGTTATCCAAAATAGTTGCTGCATCTACGTTCCCAAGTTCTTTCGGTTCAAGCTTGTGAAGTCCACCTCCATACACTCGACCCTCCCCCAAGATTAAATCTATACGCAGACCGTTTAAAGATTCCCAAATCTTGCGTAACATTCCAGGATCTCCAGCAAGTGCTTGGGCAAGAACCGGCTTGGGGTACAAAAGTAAGTAAACGTTTGCTGCGATAGCCTGAGAATGGTTCAAGATGAATCGAAATGGTCGTCTGTTTTTAACATTGCCTCGTCCAAAGTAGGTACAAAGAATGGGAGCTGGTGCTCGTTCTTCCTGCCAGTACCATATTTTGCGTGACCGGCAAAGGTAACGTTTCGATACATCACCTTTTCCTTTCTCAAGATACTCCCAAAGTCTTGGATAACGCTCGCGAGCCTCAGGCTCAGACAATCGGCAATCTAACAGAAATGATTGATGATCTATTATTGGTAATCCATCAGGGTCGGCCTCAATTTCATCATCAGAGATGTAACGTGGACTAGGCAAGATGGGCCGAAAGACTTCCATAGGGAGGTTATGTTCTTTGATTTGTTTTTCGCTAAGAATGAAGAAGTTGTTGTGTCCGGTTGCAATACCTCGCTTGATGATAAAAAGATCAGAGAGGTGCCATTGGGGGTCCCTTCCACGAACATCTGATGTGGGAAATCGCGTCCACTTTGCTTCCTTCCTCAGTACAGAAGCTGAGACAAGTCGAGATAGCTTCGGGGAAAGAAGGGATCCCCCAAACGTGAATTCCACCTGGTGATTAGCTGGAGGTGGGTCATTGCGGAACCAAACGATTGCCGAGGATACAAGAGCATCTTCAAACTGTACCTCGTTAGGATCAAAACGATGAATGCGTAAGAGCGTCACTTTATCTAATAGGTATAGCTTCACCGATCTGCCGTAGTTCACGTCCATAAATTCGCTTGGGATTAACCATCCTGCAATGCCGCTCCGTTGCAGCCAAGCATGGGATAACCCCATGAAATAACAGTACAGACCTGCAAGGCCTGGGATACGCACGCCGCACGCAGCCTCGGTAGCATTCTGTAAACGGGTTTTGTCTCCGGTTAAAATATGGTGGTGACGTACATAAGGCGGATTGCAAATGAGGAGATTGAAGTGGTCAGACTGCTCAGAAGGAGGTTCGGCCCGGGTAAAGTCACCTAACACAACATCAAGTGGCGTGCCCCACCAGATATTGCGAGCAGATTCTCCGTAGCTCTCATCCAATTCATACCCTCGGGCAATTTCGATTCTATCTGATGAAACAGCATGAATGAGAGCGGAGAAGAAGGAACCTGTTCCAAGCGCAGGATCAAGAAAGCGGATAGGGATTCCTTCTCCGAGAAGGCCAAGACCGAATTGCAAGATATCTCGGGCAAGAGCTATGGGAGTGGCAAATTGACCAAGCTTATTGCGTTCGCCTTGCGTTTTCTCAGCATCCAAATGCTGTTGCAGCGATAAGCGATACCGTTCTTGAATCAACTCTTTCATCATTTCATAAACCGAATTTGGCTAAATCATCGATTCGGTGTTCCCATACCCAGTCAATACCTTCGGCTGCCTCATAACCGAGGTAGCCGCTATTAAAATATCCACACAGGAGAAGATTAAAATGGACATTATCTCCATGAGTACGACGTAATTGAGTCATTTTGGCGGCTTCTTCTTTGCGTCGCTTGTTGACATTAGTAAAGTCGCCAGCAGACTTGGCCTCAATGAAGACTGGTAATTCACCACTTTTGGCTGTCTTGGGCATGATAACGGCGTCAATGGGAATATTGATCTGCTTACCACCTTCGAGCATTACTGGGACGTTCATGCGAAAACTATATGAGCTTGAAGGCAAGGAATTAAATTTTACATCATCTCCAGATGGGATATGTCTATATCCTCGAGCCTCAAGCCAAGCTCCTATTGCCGCTAATTGGCGCTTCTCTTGAGCATTTCTGATAATCGGGTTGGCGACAGAACCGCAAAGACGGTCTGCTACAATAGTCGCAGCTCGGTGTATTTCTGTTTCTGTAGCCGGTTCGACCCGGTTTAACCAAACGAAAATGTCTGGGTCTGCCATTCGTTCGATAATTGACCCTATCTTTCGAAGTTCCGAGTCAAGGTTTGCTTCCTTTAGACGATTTGGTATTCTATGTTCGTTTTCCATGTTCTTAACTAGACTGTCCATCACACCTGCAAGGCCTATTAGTCGGTCAACCGCTATGGGAGGGCAAGTAGACATCCTGAGAGTTGGTAGCACCTCAGGGTTCCTTTTAAGAATAGAGGGACTAATGTTTTTGAGATTATCCGTAGCCTTTAAGGTTGACTCAACATCCTTGGTGGTCTGTATACGCGTCTCTCGAAATGCCTTGGGAGCAAACTCCATAAACCAATCGTTGTACATATCAACGGATCTAGCTATATCTTCCTTCCAGAGATGAGGTTTATCAAGATTTACTGCCATAAATTATCTCACTTAGCCAAAATAACACAATTGAAGTTCTGGCTCCTCTGGCAACATTATAGAACTTTATATCGTCCTAGTATAGGCATGTAGCAAAAGGTGTTACAAAACGTTATTTTGTTAATTAAGCTCAATAATCTCCATAATTGATTAATAATTTTTCTATCATCCCCGAATCTCTCAGGAATATAAGATGAAACATAAGGTTGCAAATGTTTCGCATCTGAACGGAAATTAGCTTAAATTATAGCTATTTTAAGCCAAGGGACAGAAGGCTATATTAAAAAAATTTTCACCAGGGGCAGGTCATCACCTTCTATCCTTATTCAGCCGATTGAGGTAAACGTCTGAAAGACTCAAACCAAATCCTTTTAGTATGGCAATTATACACCCCTTTCTAGTTGTCAACAAGACACAACCTTTTTGGAGCAGACTGCGTAAATGATAGTTGTTTTTTCAGCAAGTATCCTAATTGAGTGATAATGCAGATAATCTCTGCTTTTTACCTTAATATTTAGGTCAGCGTGGTAAAATAGGAGTAGGATGATGAATAATCTATACAAATACGGTCTAGAGGCTGCGGAAGTGGGTAAAACATTAATTGAACCTGAGTTAGTTATTCCTACCGCACCGTTTGATAAGCGCAGGCAATTATTCAGCATGGGTAATGTTTACGTCCCTAAGAAGAATAATCCAGAGAATCCTTATTTTACTTACTGTGCAGCCACTATTGATGCCATATTAGACCTGTACAATTACGCAAGCTATGATCCCTACGAGCAGATAAAAAGACAGTGGGGGACGCCAGGCTGTCAGTCCATCATAAAACCGTTTCTAGATGAGGTATCTAAGAATAGGAACGCCAGCCAATATTTTTTCGCCTTGAGCAAACTAACGGCTTCGATGGCTATTCCAGATAACGAGGATTGGAAAAAACAGGAGAACTATATTGCTGGCTGGATTAAGAGGTGTTGCAACAGGCAATCAGACCTTAAAAAAGGAAAGGTGAATATCCAGGCCGAGACATCACAATATCTTGTGCTAGCACTGGCATTTCGGAGTGTCGCCGACTACCAAGGACTCAGTTTTAATGATATGAATGTCTATAGAGGAAAAGCCAAGGGCATAATGGAACAGCGCACTCATAGCCGTGACCGGGATAAACTTATTCAAGCATTTAAAAAAGCAGGTTTGAATCTTCAGTACGGTGATAATATAAGAGATACGGCACACCTATGGGTACGCGTCAGAATACTAAGTACCATGACCATATCTCAATTTGCAGAGGAAGAGATGGGCATAACAAAGAGAAAATTATTGGATAGACTTCTCCCTTTTGATAAGGCTATGGGGTACGACCGGCACGCAGGCTAAAACTGCTGTCTTAACTCTGTCAAGCTCTATCCCCTATATTCTTTAGAATATTCCCGTAAAAACGAGGCTATTTTAGCTTCGTTTTCTTTTTTCCCCTGAAATGTGAAAAGTAGGGGTCACCTTACAAACTGTTTTTCAGGGTACCATCAAGGTATGAACGGGGAAAACAGTTTGTTTCTTGAAGGATTATCAGAGGGCGAGGTGGTCAAGCTCCGGCGTATGGCGAAGGGATTGAGGCAGATAGATGTTGCGGCGGCGGCGCACTGCGAGCAGAGCCACATCATCGACCTTGAGAAAGACCGTTATGTGCGTCCGGACATCCGAGAGCGTATTTTGATGGCCATAGGGCTTTGGGAAGGCATAGGCGATGACTATTAAGACTTCAAAGCAGCCTAAAGTCACGCTTAGCATTGTGCCCGGGCCAGTAACACCGGTCCAAAAGCAGGCCTGCCGGCGGTTCTGGCAGAAGTTAATCGCAGAGGTGAAAGAATGCAAGGGGGCGAGCAATGACCACTAGACCTTTCGATACCGTATTCAAACTGCATACTCTAAACTATTCGATGGTGCCGTGCGGCCCTACCAAGGTATCGCTGGTGCAATGGAAGCCGTACCAGGATAATCCAGCCGATGAAGCACAGCTTAAAGCGTGGGCCGATGAACTTTCACCGCCTTTGTGGGCACTGCTAACTTCTGATTGGTTTGCCGTTATAGATGCCGATACCAAAGAGGCGAGGGAAAGACTGACAAAGGCACTGGGGCCGCCGCACGTTGAAACCCCACGCGGTGGCGCTCATTGGTATATTGATACCAAAGGCCATCCGCTGAAAACCGTTGCCGGATTACTGCCGGGAGTTGATATACGCGGCGTTGGCGGCTACGTTATTATCGTGGGGGGTAAATATCGTATCAACAGATTGCCCACCCTGGACGCTCTTATACCGTTTGACAAACTGCCGAAGGATATTAAAAATGCCCTGAACGGCCGCAAGCCAGCGGGATCGACAATAACCAAAGATAAGCCGATACCAGACGGCAAACGCAATGCCGTGCTGACCAGGATTGGAGGGGCGATACGGCGGCAAGGGGGGGACTGGGATTCCATTTATGCAGCGATATGTGCAGTTAAATGTGAACACGATTTGCCTGATGAGGAAAAGAGAGCTATCGCTACGAGTTTGTGCCGCTACGAACCGCAGCCAGACGGCGAAGCAGGGCATTTCAATCTGACGGATTACGGCAACGCCGAGCGCCTGGTGAAGCAATACGGCGAAATAATCAGATTTAGCCCGGAGCGCAATTTATGGATGATTTGGAACGGTAAATATTGGGCGTGGGACCGTGGCGATATTGAGATTGTAAAGTTGGCAAAGAAAACGGTGCGCTCTATCTACCATGAGGCTGGCAACGAGCCAGACGATAAGATACGCGCTTCTATCGCTACACACGCCAAAGATACGGAAAAGCAATGGCGGCTGGATAGCATGATTAAATCAGCGCAATCCGAGCCGGGGATTGCTATCATGCTGGCCGAGGTAGATAGCGACCAATGGCTGCTAAATGTGGGTAATGGCACTATTGATTTGAGAACAGGAACGCTAAAGAGCCACGACGCGGCTGACCTGATAACGAAAATAATGCCGCTTGCTTATAATCCCGATGCCGAATGCCCGTTGTGGAATAAGTTTCTCAATGATACTACCGATGGCAATAAAGATTTGATTGATTATCTCCAGCTTATTTACGGCGTATGCCTCACCGGGGACATGACGGACCAGATTTTCTTTTATATTTATGGCCTGGGCCAGAACGGCAAATCCACCTTTACCACCATGTTGCTTGACCTAACCGGAGATTATGGGATGCGCGTTGATAGTGAAATGTTTATGATGGCCGATAAGGGCAAGGGCGGTGCTACCGAGGCGATTGCCAATATCCGTGGGAAGCGCGTACTGGTATCGAGTGAGGTATCCGCAGACAGGCACCTAAACACTGGTTTACTGAAAGACCTTTCCGGCGGCGGTGAGAGCATAAGAGCCAGACGTTTATATGAGCATGAGGTGGAATTTAAGCCGATTTGCAAGATAGTAATGTACGGAAACCATAAGCCGACTATCAAAGAGGCAACGATGGCGCTATGGCGGCGGCTTAAATTGATACCGTTTGACCATACCGTACTCGACAATGACCGAGATTATTATTTAGCCGACAAATTAAAAATGGAGCTGCCTGGCATACTGGCCTGGGCGGTAAGAGGCTGCCTGAATTGGAAGGCGGTGAGGTTTCTTGATGAGCCGGAAGCCGTTACCAATGCCACCAGAGCATATCGGGCTGATGAGGATTTGATTGCCGACTTCTTATCCGATATGTGCGAACTTGGACAGGCGCTAGCGGTGGACCAGGCAAAAATGAAAAAAACTTACCTGAAATGGTGCGAGGATAACGGCATAAAACCGTTGGGACCAAAGAAATTTGGGGAGCGACTCATCGAGAAAAATTGCCAAAAAACGGTGATTAAAAACGTTAGAAGTTGGGCTGGGGTGGCGATAAAATGAAAAACTTACACACAAAACTATTACAAAATTACAAAAAATTAACTGTTTTCAGAAACTTCTATTACACGTGCGTAATAGAAGTTCCCGGATTTAGTTCCAAATTTGTATTTTTGTAAGATTTTGTAAGGAACGACAATGTTGATAGGCGATAGGTACAAAATCGAAGCCGATAACTTGAACGTAACATTATATCAGCAGGGCAAATCGAAAACCTATTGGCGGCCGGTAGCCTACTTTGCCACCGTGGAAAATGCGTTGATTGGCCTGGCCGATTTGGCAATAGCGGAAACCGGGTTAAAAGACTTCCGGGCCGTTGTTGCAAAGCAAAACGAAATATATCAGCTCATCAAGGGGCTAGGAAATACTTCACAAACGTTACAGCGTGTAACAAGTGCAGAGAAATAATGAATGCAAGGGTTTTCATTAAGGATAGGGCTGTACAGCAAGCGATAAATGTAAAAAACGTGAATTTACTTAAACATACTAGTACGCCCTTGCATACTAACTTATTGTGCGTGGGCAAGGGGCAAAAAAATGATAGATAGAAAAGTTAGTAAGCAACCGAGCGTAGAAGCCCTGCCAAACAAGGGCAGCCACCAATACTGTGAGTTGGTTACTAAAATAAAGGATAGCAGTAGGCATCAGGCATATTTATCTGCGAGTTCATTTGCGATTTGCCAAGTTTGCCTAATGTACCCCAAGAGCATTCTTTGGTGGCCACCTATTATGCCCATAAAAGGTGCTGTATCAACTGTGCCATATTTGTTATATCGATCGGCTGTGGTTTTTGATACTTTAGCAATCTCGGTCAAAAGTACTCCTTTTAATATATCCACTTCTTCTTGGAATTTCACTAGCAGATCGCCTTTTATATTATGCCAATTCTCGTTTTGTAAGTCTATCGCCATATCCTTTATTTCTATTATTTGCGGCACAATTTTCTTCCATCTATACCTCTGTATCATTGGTATTGAAACTAACATTAAAGTAAGACTAGCTGCAATTGCAGCTATAACTTGCCAGCACATGGGCGCATTATATCACAAAAAAAGGATCGCCAAAGTTTACGCTTGAAGGTCAGGCGCGGGGATGAAAAGTAAAAAAACGAACGATTATTGAGGTAAGTGAAATATCAGACGGGTTAATTGAAGGACACCGAGGCTGAGACGATGAAACAAGGGGGGAGGACTACTACCACCCATAGCGCGCGGTTATTATATATACTACAGTTTTTTCAATCATCCCTAATAAGAAGTAGTAGTAATACCAGGGCAGACTTATCATATATATTACAGTGGATTTGCACTCAACCAATCCTCATTATAAGGATGATGCTGGCTGCCTGGCGCAAGTATATTATATCTATATACGAGGTAACTAACATATGGCGCGCACACCACATAATGATATATATAAAGATTAATAGTCCACTCCTAAAGAAAATAGGAATATTAACCTTAACGTACCCCCACATTTTTATTAACCTTTACCTTCACTGGTTAATCTATCAACATTTACATAGCTGGTAAAAAGCATAAACCTTTACATGAGTAACAACATTAACATTGAGGGGGTAATATGGAGAAAACAAAACGACCACCAGTAACGCACAACGCTACAAAGGTAAAGGCTTTGCTATTCCTTGAAATGAGAAAACGTGCCGGCTACGAAACGACCATGGCCAGGGAGATTGCCATAGCCATTGGTGGTAATGTGCGCAGCCTGTATGTGTTATTGGAGCGCTGGTTTAGGTGGGGTCTGGTGCTCCGTTATGAAGGCTCACCGTTCTACACTTACTGTATCGATAGTGAAGGGGAGCGCTACCTATCAAAAATAGACAACTGGTTTTTCAGTGGCTACTACTCAAAGAAGCGCAAGAAGCGAGTGCCAGGATATCGAGGCAAGGTAGAGACCTTAAAGGGGGAAATAGCACTGGCTTCGAGGGCTATTTTCTGGTGGCGATATCCCATACGGAACGACTACCGCCCATCCGACCACCCGCCTGGTTCTGTCTACTACATTGAGGCGCCATTCGCAAAGGCTGAGGATTTTTCAAAGATTGAAGGCTCTGAAGGCCGGGCCGTGACGTGGCCTAAGAGTAGACTTCTAGTAGTAAAGTTTGATAACGCCCATCGTGCCTATCAATTCTGCCAGAGCTGGGGATTCGCACAAAAAACCATGGCGATGGGACAGGCAATTGTTGACGCTAGGATAGGTATGATATGGGCGAAGGATGCACAATAACGGCAACGGCTGCCGCGATGTGGCGGCGGGGCTGGCGAAAAATAATGCTAAAGAGTATTGACATTATATTGATTAGTCCACATAATCATAGTATGACTGACGAAATAAAGTTACCAACCCTCAAATGTCTACGTTGTGGGTATGAGTGGATACCAAGGCAACCAAAGAAGCCGAAGTATTGCGCTAGGTGCAATTCACCTTATTGGGATAAGCTGAAATGGAAGGGGGTCGTAAAATGACAAAAGAACTTATTAAGCAGATTCGGCCAAGTATTATTAGGCTATCGCTATTGAAGAATGCGGAACAGGTCGGGAGTAGTACAGGACTGCTAGCAAGTGGATTTCTTGTCACTTGCAGTCACGTGCTACGAAAATATCCTTTTGATGCTATCGAAATCACTTTCGGCGACCAGAATCTTAATCCAATCACGCCTATCAAGTATACCTCTGAAGTCATTTTAAACAGCATTGCTAATGAATCACCCGAATCAGAGCATGACTTTGCAATTATAAGATTTGACGAACCCGAACTCAAAGGCAGACGCCATCTGGAACTCAGAACCTTTAAGGCAGAGACAGTAGGGGAACAAGTACTGTTCTTTGGTTTTCCCTTTGGAACGCAGCATTTAACTTCACACGTTGGTTACATCTCCGCTGATTTTTGGCGTAACCGTACCCACATCTTCCAAATAGACGGCAGTATAAACCCCGGCAACTCTGGGGGACCTTTAATACATATTGCATCTGGTTCAGTTATTGGGATAGTCACTCGCACCGAGACCGGATTGGAAAAAGATTTCGACCAGCTAGTTGAAGCAATTCAGAGCAATATCGCAATCCTTGAACGTTCTCGACAAACAGGAACACGAATGACAATCGCTGGAATAGACCCCGTTGAAACCACTCAAGTTACACTGGGAATACTTTCTAAGCTCAGTTTTAACATTAAAAGGTCGGCCAATGTAGGTATTGGATTTTCTTTTTCTTCTGAACACATTCTTGAGACTGGTTTAATCAAGGAGTCATTATGAGAGCAGCTATCTATTGCCGGGTAAGCACAGACAACCAAGAATCCGAAGGCACAAGTCTACAGACACAGCTAGAGGCTTGCCGTAACTACTGCCAAGGCAAGGATTATGAAGTAGACTACCACTATAGTGAAGCATATTCCGGGCTTACGCTTGATAGACCACAACTAAACGAACTACGAGAGCTGGTAAGGAATCAGCAAATAGACATTGTGGTGGTGTATTGTCTTGACCGGCTATCGCGTGACCCTACTCACGGCGTAATACTTACCCAGGAACTAGAAAAGCACCACGTTACCCTTGAGGCGGTCACTGAGGATGTGGACAATTCAGAACTAGGCAAACTGATAAACTATATTCGCGGCTTTGCCAGCAAGCTAGAGGCTGAAAAGATAAAAGAACGTACCAGCCGAGGTAGAATAGCAAAGGCAAAGTTAGGCTACATGCCCGGCGGCGGTTTTGCCAGGACATATGGCTATGACTATATTAAAAAACATGATGGCAATTCCGGCAGGCGTGTGATAAACGAAAAGGAGGCCGAATGGGTACGCCAGATGTACCGATGGCTAGTTAATGATGGAATAGCTAGTACAGGCATTACAAACAGGTTAAATTCTCTAGGAGTGCCAACGAAACGCGGTGGCTATTGGTCAAAACAGGTGGTGTTAGCGATTTTGACCAACAAATCATACACCGGTAGAACGTATGCCTTTACCACGGAACGAAATGGTACTAAATATGGCAGACCGAAAGAGGATTGGATTGAAATACCCGGCGTAACGCCGGCGATTATTGACGATATGACCTCTGAGGCGGCACAGCGTCAATTGCAGCTTAACCGGCAGAAAACGGTCACTACACCGAAGCATGAGTACTTGCTGCGCGGGCATTTACGCTGCCGTCAGTGTGGACGTGCTTATACGGGCGGTATTCATAGCAGAATAGGCAAAGGCATACGGTACGCTAAAACACGCTATCGCTGTATGGGCAAGGTACGAGTACATACGCCATTCAACCGGTGTGCAAATAGGAACTGGATGGCTGACAAGCTAGAGGATATGGTATGGGCTGAACTAGAACGATATCTGAGCAACCGTGACCTTATAATCAGTGAGCTTGAAAACCAGCGACATGAAGCGGGTCAGGTAAGTGTATTTGAGGCTGAACTAGAGCGCGTAGAACGCCAGCTCAAAGCGACTGACCGTGAGCAGCACCAGCTTTTACAATGGGCCTTAAAGGACTTCCCTGCTGACCAGGTAGAAGCGGAAAACAGGCGGCTAAACAAGGCTAAAGAAACACTGAAAGCACAAAAGGCCGAACTAGAGACACAGCTTAAGGCCAGTAAAGAGGCCGTTATCAACGTGCCAAAGCTACAGGGCTTTATTGAGCGTATGCAAACCGGTATAAAGTCATTGGACTTTGAGGGCAAGCGTCTGGTCTTAGATATGCTCGGTATCACTGTATGGCTGGACGGCGATAGTGTAGAAGTCACCGGCACGATTGACCCGGAAGTGGGTGTTACGCAGACTACGCAAGTCTGGTTATCCTGACCCACCCCGACCAGGACCACTTTGCCGGCCTGGTTGAGGTACTGAAACGTTTCCGCGTGGAAAAGGTGCTCGACCCGAATCTTGACGGTGATTCGCCATTATATGAGGAATGGCAGAGATTGATTGTGGAAAGGGGGATTATAAAGACCACGGCCCGGGCCGGACAGCAGATTACTCTGCCCGAGGCGACGCTCACGGTGCTCCACCCCCGGGACACCCTGCTGCGAAACGTGGATGCTGATATCGACAACAATAGCCTGGTCCTGCACCTGAGGGCCGGTCGGGTCAGTTTCCTGCTTACCGGCGATATACGGAGTGAAGCAGAATTACAGCTTATAGCCCGGCGAGCTGCTTTAAACAGCGCCGTACTGAAGGTCGCCCACCATGGCTCGGATACCTCTACCACCCGGGAATTTCTGTCCGCGGTCGACCCGCAGATTGTAGTGATATCCGTCGGCGCCGAAAATAAGTTCGGCCATCCGAACCCGGATGTCGTGGCGAGGCTTGAGCAGCAGCTCGGTGCCGATAATATCTACCGCACCGACCACCACGGCACGATACAATTTACCACCGATGGGGAAAGGCTTTGGCTCAGTACAAAGCAATAGGTGGAACTGGCACGCGAAGCGTAAATAGGCTATAATTTAACGGATAAGCAGAGTAAACAGACAATGAAAACCTTTTTCCGTGAACTTATAATCACCGCCGTACTCGCTCTATCCATTTTCTTCTTACTGCGTTTCACCATTGACACCGTCATTATCCTCGGCATCAGCATGGAGCCGAGCTTTCACAGCGGCCAGCGCATCCTGGTGAGCAAGGTCGCCTATCGAATACACGAACCGGAAAGAGGCGATGTTATCGTCTTCACGCCGAGCAACAGTGAGAAGGGCGAATTCATCAAGCGCATCATTGCCCTGCCCGAGGACACGGTGGAGGTCAAAGACGGCGCGGTCTATGTGAATGGGATAGAATTGAAAGAGCCCTATACCAAGAGCCCGCCCAGTTACCCACTCACCAAGCAAAAGATACCGGCAAACAATTATTTCGTTCTCGGCGACAATCGCAATCAGAGCAATGACTCCCACAATGGCTGGGTAGTCCCGCGCCAGAACATCAACGGCAAAGCCTGGGTTACCATCTGGCCGCCACCAAAATGGGGACTGGTGCCAGAACACTCGCTGTCCGACCAGCTGGTAAGCCTGATAAATTCATACCTGGTGCAACCATATATAATATATAGGTAGGCTGGTACCTGCCTGGAGGTATGAATGGTCGACAAAACGGAAGAGATTTTTCAGAAATCAGGGGCGTTGCTCAAAGGCCACTTCCAGCTCACCTCCGGACTTCACTCCCCTGTTTACTGGGAGAAATTCCGCGTCCTGCAATTTCCCAACTATACCGAGCCACTCTGCCGGATGATCGCCGACCACTTCCGCAGCCAGAAAGTGCAGGTTGTTGCCGGGCCGACCACCGGCGGCATCATCCTCGCCTTTGAGGTCGCCCGACAGCTGGGCGTCCGCGGCATCTTCGCCGAAAAGGAAGGCGAGGAGAGAAGCTTCCGCCGGGGCTTCACGGTAAACCCCGATGAATGTGTGCTCATCGTTGATGACATACTGACCACAGGCAGTTCCATCCGCGAGGTTATCGCTACCGTGAAAAAATTACGTGGTAATATCATCGGCATCGGCGTGCTGGTCGACCGCTCCGAGCAGGCGACGGACTTCGGCTTTCCCCTCTTCAGCTGCCACCGCTCCGCCACGGTTGCCTACCGCCCCGAAGAGTGCCCGCTGTGCGCCGCCAAGGTTCCATTGATAAAGCCAGGCAGCAGCCAGCAACCGGCGAACTAAATAGGTTGAAATACCACAAAACAGAACGCCCTCGCTCTCTCCAGTACTGACAGTAACCAGTCCGAAACCGATAAAATTCGGGGAGGTTCACCATGGATGTTGTTGCCCTTATCATTGTCATCATAACCGTCGCCGCGATTCTGGGTATCCTGCTCGTGTACTTCACCACCCGCTACCGATATGAAAATAAGTTCAGGCGATGGCAGGAAGAGGTGTGGTTGAAGTGGGAAGAAGAGAGGGAAAAAGCGGTCCGCGATGCCGTGACACAGAGTCGGGCGGTGCTGGGGGGCAAGTTCACCGAACAGATGGCGCCCTACCTTCCCGAGTTCAAATACGACCCCACCGAAGCCCGTTTCATCGGCAGCCCGATAGATTTAATCGTTTTCCCGGGGCTTTCCCGCGGCGAGCCGAAGGAAATCGTCATCATGGAGATAAAGTCGGGTCGGAGCGCGCAGCTAACCCCTCAGGAGCGAAAAATTCGCCAGCTCATCGAAGACGGCATGGTGCGCTGGGAACTGCTGCAGAGGCCCCAGGAGGCAGAGTCATAATACTTCTATCCCCGCCCGAACTCCCGTCGCAGCTGCGCAGCATCGAGATGAATTAACGTGGGTCGGCCGTGGGGGCAGGTGTGGGGCACGGTCGTTTTCTCCAGCTGCCGCACCAGCTCCCGCATTTCATCGTCGCTCAATACCTGGTTCGCCTTCACCGCGCCGCTGTGGCAGGCGATGGAAACGGCAACCCTTTCCTCCCAGTCGCCCGCCTCCCCTGAATCGAGCAGCTCCCGCAGTGCCCCGGGCCAGTCGCCCCCGCTCAGCGCCTGCGGCACCGACCGGACCAGATAGGTGCGGTCGCCAAACGGCTCCAGTGAGAAGCCGAAGTCGGCCAGCGCCTGATGGTGCGACTTCATAGCTACTTCCTGCTGCGGCGTGACCTCGAAGGGCACCGGTTCGAGCAGGCCCTGCACTTCGATTTCATTCTTCGAGCGCTGTTCCTTCACCTTCTCGAAAACAACGCGCTCGTGCGCCGCATGCTGGTCGATGAGGTACAGGCCGTCGGGCCCCTCGGCCACAACGTAGCTGCCCATCAGCTGCCCGAGCACTCGCAGCACGGGGAGGGTGACGGTTAGCGGCTGCGGTGTTTCAAATGGGCGGCTGGCAACTCCCTGGCTGGCCGCGGCGCGCGACCAGTCGATTTCCGCCTGTTGCGAAGGGGTGCCATAGGCCACGGCCACTTCTTCAATGCGCGGCACCGGTGTCTGGGCAATCAGCGTCTGTCGCACCGCCTTCTGCACCGCCGTGAACACCTGCTGCTCGTGCTGGAACTTCACCTCGCTCTTGGCGGGGTGGATGTTGACGTCGACTTCTGACGCTGGCAGCGAAATGGCAAGCGCCGCCACCGGGTACTTCCCCTGAGGCAGCAGCCCGTGATACGCCTCCGTCACCGACCAGGCGAGGAGTCGACTGCTCACCCAGCGTCGATTGATAAAGAAACTCAGATAGCCACGACTGGAGCGACTTATCGTCGGCGAACCGATCATCCCGGCCACGCTGACCCGCACTTCACCACTCCCCCACCCGCTCTCCGGAATTTCCAGCATATGCCGGGCGACTTCGGCGCCGTATACCTCGATGATGCTGTCGATGAGTCGACCCCTCCCCACCGTGCCCAGCGCTTTTCTCCCCTCAAGAAAAAGGGCGAAGCCAACCTCGGGGTAAGCGAGCGCGTACTGGCTGACCACATTGGCGATGTGGCTGTTCTCGGTGGGTACCGACTTGAGGAATTTACGTCGCGCCGGTACATTGCGAAATAAATCTCGCACGGTTACCGTCGTCCCCTGGGGTCGGGCCTGGCTCTTCCGAATCGATACCTTCCCCTCCTGGACACTGATATAGGTACCCGCCGCTTCGCCGGCGGCACTGGTCAGTATTTCCACCTGGGCCACCGCGGCAACGCTGGGCAGGGCTTCCCCGCGAAAACCGAGCGTGACAATCGACTGCAAATCTATCAGTTCGATTATCTTGCTCGTGGCGTAGCGCTCAAAGGCCAGCTCAACCTCATCCGATGGTATGCCGGCGCCGTTGTCCATGACCCGTATGAGGCTGGTGCCACCGCCCCGCACCTCAACGGCTATCTGGCTCGCCCCGGCATCGAGCGCGTTCTCCACCAGCTCCTTCACCGCCGAGGCCGGCCGCTCCACCACCTCGCCGGCAGCGATCTGGGAAATGACCTTTTTGTCCAGGATTTTTATCGGCATGTCATTATAATCTTACACGATACCGTGTATATTGTCAATAGTTTTCGATTAATTATTCTGCCTTCTCCAGATTGGCAAAGCTGAGCAAAAGTTTCTTTATCCCCGCCCCGTCGAAGGCCACCACCACCTCAACGTCGTCCTTCATCGGTTTATAGCTCACCACCACCCCTTCCCCAAACTGCGGGTGATTGACGTGGTCGCCGGGGCTCAGCTCGGGGAGCTCCGGTCGCGGCACCGCCATCCGGTTCCAGGAATACATGGCCGTGGCCAGCTCGTGGTCCTCGCCGCGCCATCGCTCACCGCCGGATATCAGGTGCGGCGGGATATCCTTCAGGAAGCGCGACGGCTGATTGATGTTGCTGCTGCCCATGAAGCTGCGACGGAAGGCGCGCACCAGGTAGACATGCTTTTTGGCCCGCGTGATGCCAACGTAGCAGAGTCGACGCTCCTCCTCCATCTGGTCGGGGTCGTCGAACGACCTGATATGTGGTAAAATGCCGTCCTCCATGCCCACGATGAACACCACCGGGAACTCCAGCCCCTTCGCCTGGTGTAGGGTAATCAGGGTGGCGGCATCGACCCGCTCATCGAAGCTATCGACATCGGACACCAGCGTCACCCCTTCCAGAAAGGCGGAAAGGCCCTCCAGCGGTGGCAAATCGCGATAATTCTGGGCCACGGTGCGCAGTTCCAGAATATTCTCCCAGCGGTCCTCACCGTCAGTCATATTCTGGACGTATTCTCGATATCCGGAACGCTCCACGACGCGGTCGAACAGGTCGATCAGGTTCATATCTCTGCTTTTGGCCATGAAATCGTCCATCAAGGCGATGAAGCCGGTCAGCACCCGCGCGGTACGAGAATTAAAGGTCGGCCGGTGCTCTTCGGCCTCATCTTCCTTCTGCCCGACGAGCAACTGCAGGGCCCGGTATTCGGCGATGCCCCGTGCCCTTGCCCACTGAGACAGCGAAGCTACCGTCCGCTGCCCGATGCCGCGCTGGGGCACATTGATAATACGCAGAAGACTGACGCTATCGCTTGAATTCAGAATGAGCCGCAGGTAGGCGATGATATCTTTGACCTCTCGTCGCTCGTAGAAACGCGTGCCGGCCACCAGCTTGTAGGGCACGCCGTAGCGGACAAACGCCTCCTCAAGGACGCGCGACTGGGCGTTGGTGCGGTACATCACGGCGCAGTCGCCCCGACTGTACTCTCCCCGACCCACCAGCTCCTCGATTTCATTGACCACAAACTGCGCCTCCTCCTGCTCAGTATAGGTCTCCACAATCTCGGGCAGTAACCCCGTCTCGTTTTCCGTCCACAGCCCCTTGGGCTTGCGCTGCTGGTTGGCCGAGATAACGTAGCTGGCCGTCTCCAGAATCATCTTGGTGGAGCGATAGTTCTGCTCCAGCAGGATTATCTTCGCTTCGGGATAGTCTTTCTCGAAGTTGAGTATGTTTCGCAGGTCGGCAAATCGCCAGGCGTAAATCGACTGGTCGGGGTCGCCCACGACGCATAGATTGCGGTATTTCTCGGCCAGGTGCTTCATCAGCTCATACTGGACGAGGTTGGTATCCTGAAACTCGTCCACCTGAAGGTGCAGGTAGCGCGACTGGTAGCGTGAGAGCACCGACGTATTATTCCGGAAGAGGTGCACCACCTTGAACAGAAGGTCGTCGAAGTCGAGCGCGTTGCTCTCGGTGAGGAACTGCTGGTAGCGCTCATAGACGCGCTGGACGATCTCCTCGAAGTAGCTGTGGCGATGTTTTAGATAATCGTCCGGCGTCCAGAGTCGACTTTTCGCCGCGCTTATCGCCGAGAGAATCGACCGCGGATTATACTGCTTGGGGTCGAGCTCAAGCGCCTGAAGGCTGCGTTTGACCAGGGTCATCTGGTCCTCGGCGTCGTAGATGACGAAGCCGGGATTGACGCCAACAGCTTTACCATCACGGCGCAGGATACGGGCGCAGATGGCGTGGAAGGTCCCGATGGTCAGCTCGTCCACAGAGCTGCGCACCAGCTTCCGCAGGCGTTCCTCCATCTCCCGGGCCGCCTTGTTGGTGAAGGTGACCGCCATGATGCGGTGCGGACTGACTCCACAGACCTTGATGAGGTAAGCGATGCGGTGGGTGATAACCCTTGTTTTGCCGCTCCCGGGCCCGGCCAGAATCAGCACCGGCCCACTGATCGCCTCAACAGCCTCTCGCTGCGCAGGATTGAGGTCGGCAAGAATGTCCATCAACTAATTATAACATTTCATCTCAGCGCTTTTGAACGTCGGCGATACGGCCCAAAACCCATTTTCATTGACAGCAATAAAATTAAATTATAAAATATATGCGGAAATGCGCATATTATCATATATTTAGTTTTTCAAGATGCAAGATTTCATTCAGTTAATGAAGGCCCTGTCCGATGAGACCCGACTCAGGATTTTCAACCTGCTTCTGGAACGAGAGTGCTGTGTCTGCGAGGTGATGCAGGCGCTCGATATCTCCCAGACCAGGGCCTCACGTAACCTTGGCATCCTGCAGAACGCCGGTCTGCTGAAAACACAGCGCAATGGCCTGTGGGTCTTATACTCAGTCGACTGGCACACGGCAAATCGCTACGCCACACACCTCTCCCAGTTGCTGCAGGAACAACCTATCAAAAATGAAATGCTGGTCGGGGACAGGCGCAGGCTGAAACTGGCAAAACGCGTCGGACCGGGCTGCACATCAGAACGAAAGGTGAAATCGAATGCCTAGCGGTGCACACGCCAATGTTACCGGCCGCCTTTCCATAATCGACCGTTTTCTTCCCGTCTGGATTTTCCTTACCATGGCGCTCGGGGTGGGTATGGGTTACCTCTTCCCGGAAATAGCCACCGTATTCGATGTCCTGCGCATTGATACTGTCTCGCTGCCCATCGCCATCGGCCTGCTCTGGATGATGTATCCGGTACTGACCAAAGTCAGGTACGAGGATCTGTCAAAGGTCGCCCAGGCCTGGAAAATGTTCGGCGTCTCCATCATCCTGAACTGGCTCATCGGCCCAGTCATCATGTTCGGCCTTGCCTGGCTGTTTCTTCAAGATTATCCTCAGTACCGCGAGGGACTGATAATCACCGGACTGGCGCGGTGCATCGCCATGGTGCTTATCTGGAACCTGCTGGCGGAAGGAGATAACGAGTACTGCGCGGTGCTCGTCGCCCTCAATTCCATCTTCCAGATGCTCTTTTATTCCGTGCTGGCCTATTTCTACATCACCATCGCCTCCTCCTGGCTCAGCGGCGACGAGGTCACCATCGTCCGGGTATCCATGTGGGACATCGCCAAAAGCGTCCTCATATTCCTCGGTATCCCGCTTATCGCCGGCATCATCACCCGCTTCTCCGTCATACGCTACAAGGGCAGAACCTGGTTTGACCAGGTCTTTGCCCCCCGCCTCAGCCCCACGGCCATGATTGGCCTGCTGTTTACCATCTTCGTCATGTTCTCCATGCAAGGCGAATACATCGTGGCCCTGCCCATGGACGTGCTGCGCATCGCCGTCCCCCTGCTGGTCTATTTTCTGCTCATGTTTGGCGTCTCATATCTCATTTCCTGGGCGCTGAAGTTCGCCTATTCACAGACAGCAACCATATCCTTTACCGCCGCCAGCAACAACTTTGAACTGGCCATCGCCGTTGCCGTGGGCACATTCGGCATCAATTCCGGACAGGCACTGGCCACGGTGGTCGGCCCCCTGATTGAAGTGCCCGCGCTTATCGGTCTGGTCTACGTTTCCCTGTGGGCCAGAAAATTCCTCTTCAACACCGACGGAACGACGAAGGCACTGTGATTCCAGCGCACTGAACAGCGTCGCCTTGATTTTGCCCCTTTTATTCGATATACTTTTTAATAGACAAACTCAAATTACAAGGTGGTAATCAATGAGCTGGAAATCCATTGTTCTTTCTCTGGTGCTCCCGACCATTATTCTCGGTCTGGCGGGGTGTGAATCGCTCTCACCACCATCTCTAACGCCCAAAGCCCAGTCTGCCTTGGGCGGTACAATCAACCTGCAGAGCAACGGCATCTGGGTCACCGGCGAGGGAAAGGTCAGTGTCGTTCCGGATGTCGCCATCCTCAGCCTGGGGGTGGAAGTGCAGTCGAGCAGTGTTGCCGAAGCACAAAGCTACGCAGCGACTGTCATGACGGCGGTAATTGATGAGCTCGATAACTTCGGCATAGCCGAAAAGGACATCAAAACGCAGCAGTTCAGCAACTCCGCGATAAGGAGATGGTCGGAAAAGGATGGTCGGGAAGTACTGGTCGGCTACCGGGTCACCAACATGGTGACCGTCAAGGTCAGGAAGGTGGAGGATACGGGAACTGTCATTGACGCGGTAGCCCGGGCTGGCGGTGATTATATCAAGGTCAACAGCATCAGCTTTACCGTGGACGACCCGTCTGCGTACTATGAAGAGGCCCGTGGACTGGCCATGGCCGATGCCAGGGCCAAGGCGGAGCAGCTGGCGGACCTGAGCAAGGTTAAGCTGGGCAGGCCAATCTATATCAGCGAGAGCGGGGCTTCCATGCCGGTGGTGCGCGAGTTCTATGCTGGAGCACCAGTGCCGGCACTGGCGGCAGCGCCTACCCCAATCAGTCCGGGGGAAACCGAAATCAGGCTATCCGTACAGGTAGCCTACAGTATTGACTAGCCTGTTAATACCGCTCTGACAACCAGGTCTGGCTATTGCACTTCCGAGAACAAAAATGTTACAATGGCGATAATTCAAATTTTATGTTAAGGAAAAGCCATGTTCACCGGCATAATAGAAGAGGTAGGTAAGGTCTTATCGGCATTGACGGCAAAGCTGGTCATCTCCGGGCCGCAGGTTATTGACGGAATAAAGCTGGGCGACAGCATTGCTATAAACGGCGCCTGCCTTACGGTCACCGATTTCGACCGCGCTTCGTTCTCCGTTGACGTCATGCCGGAGACCTTGAAGCGTACCAACCTTGGACTGCTTAAAGCCGGAGACGGTGTCAACCTGGAGCGACCGATGGCGCTGAGTGGTCGGCTGGGAGGGCATCTGGTTCAGGGGCACATAGACGATGTCGGCCGCATTGTCTCACTGGAACGGGAAGGAGACGCGCTCCTTTTCCGGTTCGAAGCCCCGCCCGAGGTCATGCGCTACACCGCGCCAAAGGGGTTTATCGCGGTTGACGGCATCAGCCTGACCATAACGGAGAAGGACACTGGCTCTTTTGGAGTCTCCGTGGTTGAGTATACGCATCGGAATACCACTTTGGGCAGTAGAAAAGTGGGCGACGTGGTTAACCTTGAAGTGGATATCATCGCCAAGTACACGGCGCAGTTCACCCAGCCGCAGGCCAGCGGCCTGACCGTGGAATTTCTGATTGAGCACGGCTTCACCATCGGGTAATAAGGTAACAGAGCAGAGATGAGTACCGGTTTGGCCACGATTCAGGAAGCACTTGAAGACATCAGAGCAGGCAAGTGCCTCATTATCGTTGATGATGAGGACCGGGAGAACGAGGGCGACCTTGCCATGGCGGCGGAGATGGTGACCGCCGATGCCATCAACTTCATGGCCAAGCATGGCCGGGGGCTTATCTGCCTGCCCATCACTGGCAAGCGCCTTGATGAGCTGCAAATACCCATAATGGTGGAGCAAAATACCTCCAAATTCACCACCGCGTTTACCGTGTCAATCGAAGCCAAGCACAGGGTGAGCACCGGCATTTCGGCGGCTGACCGCGCGCAGACGATTAAAACTGTGCTTGACCCCGCCACGCAGCCCGAGGACATTGTCCGCCCGGGGCATATGTTCCCGTTGCGTGCCCGAGACGGTGGCGTCCTGGTACGTGCCGGGCATACGGAAGCGATTGTTGACCTGGCCAGGCTGGCTGGCGTCTATCCCGCCGGCATCATCTGTGAGATTCTGAATGAAGATGGCGCCATGGCCCGATTGCCCCAGCTCAAACTAATGGCCAAGCGTTTTGGCATCAAAGTCGTGAGCGTGGCCGACCTCATTGCCTACGTTTCCGTCACGAAAGGCTGGTGCACCGTGTGGCTGAAGCCAAGTTGCCCACGCCGTACGGCAACTTCACCGCCATCGCCTACCGGAGCAATATCGACCCCGATGAACACATCTCCCTGGTGATGGGAGACGTGGCCACCGATGAACCGGTTCTGGTCAGGGTTCACAGCCAGTGCCTTACCGGCGAAGTATTCGGCAGCCTGCGCTGCGACTGCGGCGAGCAGATCGAGATAGCAATGAAAAGCATCGCTGAGGAAGGACGCGGTGTCCTTCTTTATATGAGGCAGGAAGGACGAGGCATCGGTATCCACAACAAAATCCGCGCCTACGCCCTTCAGGACAAGGGAATGGATACCGTAGAGGCCAATTTATCGCTCGGTTTTGCCCCGGACCTGCGGGATTACGGTGTTGGTGCTCAGATTCTGGCCGAACTGGGCCTGCACAATATCCGCCTGCTCACCAACAATCCCAAGAAAGTAATCGGACTGGAAAGCTACGGGCTCAAGGTGCTGGAGACCGTGCCGATTATCACCGCACCGAACCCGTTCAACAGCCGCTACCTGCAAACGAAAGAGGAAAAGCTGGGACATACTCTGAAACTAACCAAGACAAATCCCGAAAGCCGTGATTAATCCCGGCGAAAAGGAGAAGATTATGAGTAAAAGCTATGAAGGCTCACTGCTGGGCAACGGGCTTAAGTTCGGCCTCATTGTTTCCCGCTTCAACGAGTTCTTTACCCGGAAACTGCTGGACGGAGCGCAGGATGCTTTGCTCCGCCACGGCGTCAACGAGGCCGACATCGAGGTCGCCTGGACGCCGGGTTCATTTGAAATCCCGCTTATTGCCCAGAAAATGGCCCAGTCCAAAAAATACGACGCCATTATCTGTCTGGCAGCGGTCATCCGTGGCGGCACACCTCACTGGGAATATATCGCCTCGGAAGCCACCAAGGGTATAGCCCGCGTCAGCCTTGAGACCGGCGTACCGGTCATTAACAGCATCCTCACCACGGAGACGCTCGAGCAAGCCATAGAACGCGCCGGTTCAAAAGCGGGCAACAAAGGATTCGACGCTGCAGTCAGCGCCATTGAAACGGCGAACCTGCTTAAATCCATAGGCTAGTGTTACCAGCAGGCACACCGATGTTGATTCGCCGGCATTGGTCAGTAACCAACGAAATCAATCAGTCGGTGACTTTATAGACGTGGTCACCGCCTCGTACCCGTTCCGTCACCTTCACTCCGACGGAATCGCCAGCCTTGGCCTCAGTAACGTTCACGTTGTTGATCTGCATTGAGTTCACGGTCATTTCGAGGTCGGTAGTGTGCCCTTTGATGTGGATTTGGTCACCCACCTTTAGCGTGCCGGTGAGCTCAATGCCGGCGACCACCGGATGAGCGAAGAAATCGCTTATGTGCCCGATTTCCTCCTCAGGCATCTGACTCCCTCCTTACCTAACGTTCGACGTTCACACCCTTTGGTTTTGAAATTATACCTCCATCGCCTTTATAAATCAATACGCGGCGTGTAGTTTTGACATATTATCCTCTGGTACGTATAATTAGTTAATCAAACACGCTGGGAGGCCTTGATTTGGCGCAGGATAGGAAATCCGCATCCGTAGCTGAAGATATGAAAGCAGATATCGAGCGCACGAACAAGCGCCTGGATATGCTGGACCAGCGCCTGGACAACATGGACTCCATGATTACTGCCATTGCCGAACGGGTGATGAAGCAGCCGATAACGCTCAATATCACCTGCTCCAAATGCGGGCAAGCCATTGAAATTGCGCTCCTCGGCCTGGAAAAACCGAGAAAATAACGATATTTGAAAGCGGTTGAGATTTTTTTCCTTCTAATTACCGAAATCCTTTTTTAGCAAGTCAATTCTTTAGATAGCGAGCAATAAGTCCTTATGAGAACGAAAGGCATAAGCCACTAATATGACCGGACTGATAATCATCGCCCTTTACTTCCTGGTGATGCTCGCCATTGGCGTGGCGAGCCGTCGGAAGGCGCGAGGGGTTGATGATTTTTTTGTTGCCGGCAGAAAAAATTCCTCTCCATTCATCGTTGGCTCGCTGCTGGCTACCATCATCGGCGGTTCGGCCACCATCGGCATGGCGGGGCTGGGTTTTAAACAGGGATTGACCGGGGCATGGTGGTTGCTGGTGGGCAGTATCGGCCTGGTGTTCCTGGGTCTCTTTTTTGCCCGGAAAGTCAGGAAACTGGCGCTTTATACCCTTCCCGAACTGGTGGAAAAACAATATGACCGACGGATGGCGCTGGCTTCCTCCGTACTTATTGTGGTTGCCTGGATAGGGATTATCGCCGCCCAGATTATTGCTGCCGGCAAAATAATGGGCATCCTGGTTACCGGCAGCCCGGCTATGTGGATGGTGATTTTCACCGTTATCTTCGTCGCCTATACGGTACTGGGCGGGCAGCATGCCGTCATCCGCACCGACTTAGTACAGGCCGTTATTATTTTCGTCGGTATCTTTGTTGGCCTGGCCCTGCTCCTGACCAGGTTGGGAGGATGGGAAGGACTGCAAAATTCACTGCCCGCCGAGCAGTTTGCCTTTCCGTTGAGCACACAGTTTGACGGTGCTGCTCTGGCGACTCTCCTGCTGCTCGTTGGCCTGACCTATATCGTCGGGCCAGACATGTATTCCCGCATCTTCTGTGCCCGGGATGCCGGGGTAGCCAGGACGGCCACATTGTGGACCGCGGTTCTAATCATCCCCCTGGCCTTCGCCATTACCGTCATCGGCATGGGCGCCGCTGCGATGTTCCCAGGTATTGCGCCCGAGCTGGCATTTCCCACGGTAATCAGCGAATTGTTCTCGCCGCTCCTGGGTGGCCTCATCCTGGCTGCCTTACTCTGCGCCGTGATGTCCTCAGCGGATACCACTTTATTAAGCGCCAGCACCATACTGACCATAGACATAATCGGGCGATTCCAACCGGCAGCGAGTCAAAAAAACATTCTGCCGCGTTCCAGGTTGGCCATAGTGCTGCTGGGTATATGTGCGCTCGTCGTGGCATTAATGCTCAAGGGGGTTATCAGCGCCCTTCTCTTTGCCTACACGATATACACGGCGGGTGTGATTTTACCCGTGCTCGCTGGCTTTTTCAAGAACCGTCTGAAGGTTACCCCCGCCGGAGCACTGGCGGCACTTATCGGCGGTGGTACAGTAGGCCTCGTCAGCAAACTATTCGCCATCAAGTATCTGGATTTGGGGGCGTTGCTGATAAGCGGTGTGCTCCTTTTCCTGGTCAGTTATGTCAACCGCCGATTTCGGTCAACGGCACGGTGATTCCTCTCTACCGTGACCGGGTAAACCACACGAATAAACCTGCGCCCACCAGGGCCAGACTCGCGCTGAAATAGAACGCGGCGTTGATACTTATAAGGTCGACAATAGCGCCGCTCAGAATTGGCCCCACCGCCATGCCTATGCTCAGCGCCATCGTAATGGCCGCGATAGCCG
>SDBT01000709.1_pt1 | contig 54094 bp, 73 predicted proteins | sample 2277101 | NCBI WGS metagenome assembly SDBT01 (sample SAMN10404973, study PRJNA504765) | marine sediment metagenome | isolation source: marine sediment core GS10_PC15, 103 cmbsf | place: Arctic Ocean: Southern Knipovich Ridge | collected 2010 | reverse complement strand
TGCTGCTACTGCTGATTATAATGGATGGGTCGGCGCTACTCAAGGTTCAGCAAGTTTACATAAGAAATTCAGACGCCTGGTCAAATCCAATCAGATTTCACTTAACTTTTCTTCTGTCGATACCAGGGAATTAAAAATTATTGCTATCGGCGTATATGCTAAATCACTACCGAAACTTGCTTAATGAAAGGATTTATCAATGGCTTCACAACAGGACGGAACAAGATTAAAGTTAATTCACCTTGTGTATGGGCTTTTAGTCGCCTGTGTAATCGCCGGTATTGCTATTGGCAGGGTAAGAGAACGACAGATAATACATACTGAACAAATATCAGCCAAAGTCGAGAAGGAGGTTTTTGAACTTCACCAGATACAGCAACGTGAACAAATGGTGAGAATCGATAATGGCTTTGTAGGTGTTAATAAAAAACTGGATAAAATAATCGAACAGAAATAGGGAGTCTTGCCATGACTTTACCAACAACACAATTAGATACTTCTGATGTCGTAGGGAATCAACAGATTTATGCTTCGACAGAAATTGCCAGAGTTGCAATAATAAATACGTTTATAACCGCCTGTGATGCTCAGTGTGTCTTGCTAACAGGTAACCAAACTCTTGCCGGCGTTAAAACGTTTAGTTCGTTTCCTGTGACTCCTTCATCTGCTCCTACTACTGATTACCAGTCAGCAAACAAGAAATATGTAGATGATAATGTAGGTTCTTATACACCAGCAACCCAAGCAGGAACAAATGAATCAAATGGAGAAATAACCCTTCCTAATGGCCTGCAGTTAAAATGGGGCCATAAATCTATCAATGCAGCTACTACTATAATACTTACATTCGCAAGCGAAACTGATGTCACAGCGTTTAGCAATGCCTGTTTTACAGGTTGGGGTATTAGTGACGGTGTTGTTCCGGGTCCCTTAGCTATCCAAACCAGTGGGTTTACAGCAACTACAATGACAATAACAAATGCCGGTGAAGCACAGGTTATTCATTGGTTTGCTAGAGGTAGATAAATGAGAACACAAATACAACCAACGCAGCCATAGTTAATATATATTGGCAAACTTGGGGTTACTAATGACTAAAGGTTTAATCATGGAAAAATGCGAGGTCGAAGAACTTCTCAATCCATCACCGGAAGAAATGGCTGAAATCTTGAATTTGTTCAAGAAGATAAAAGGTCGTACCTGTACTGCCAAGAACTACTTGGATTATCTATTGTACCATTGGGACAATGTGGCGATCTTTGTTGTAAAGAAAGCCGGTAAGATCGTAGCTTTTACTCAGGCAGAGGCCCCTGGCATGCTCGAGCCTAAGACAGCATGGCTTCCATTCAGTTCTGTATCTTCTGGTGTTGCCCGTGTGGACTCCAGGAAGGGTCTGGAGCTTGCAGAGGTATGGATGAGGGGCAAAGGAGCAACTAAGTACAAACTATCCACTGTGAGGCATCCTCGTGCCATGTCGAAGGTCTGGCATATGCGACGTTCAAATGAAGTGCTTATGGTAAAGGATTTATAATGATTCATGACGAATTTCATTTTAATACTAAACGATTTGCTAATTCGCCGTTTTGTCGGTTTAAGGGTTCGAGCGGTCCAGATCCACCTAATCCTAATATTGCCGATACCGAGTTTTCCAAGTGGGCCCGTGGAGTTTCTTATCCTGCTATCGGTTCTGCAATAGCTGGAGAAGGATTGGATCCTGACTTACTTGCTAAAAGAAAGACTTCTGCCTTTAAGAGTCTTGAAAAATCATATGGTACTGCTGCCGGCGAATTAGAGTCAAATTTGTCTCGTACCGTTGCACCTGGCGATACTCGTGTTAAAGGTGCTTTAAGGAATACACTTAGCCGTTCTTATGTAACAGGAAAAGATTATATTCGTCGTGGATTCGATCAGGAACTCGTAGATGATAAAACACTTGGGATAACAATGGCTAATGATGCTTTAGCCCAAGAAAAGCGAATGGCTGTTGGACTTTCTTCTCAATATAATCAGGCACTCGCATCTAACCAGGTCAATGAAGCTCAGTTTGGTACTTTTAGTACAAATCTCGCTGGTGGACTTGGCGAATTTGCAGGTTCATATATAGCAGATCAATACTTTTCTTCGAAGATGGCAGGAACTGGTTAAAAAATGAATGACGTACTTAGAAAATTTGGTGAGTTTACCGCTATACAAGCGGTGCCGGCTGACTTCGGACGAATACACGGTGATGTTATTCAACTTGGTGTTGGTGATATTAATGAGTATGCAAATAACTGGAGAGTTGTAAGCCAGGCATTTACATTCTGGCATAAAACAATGATTCTTGGAATCGGTGGCTTTGTTAAGTTCTGGCCTGGTGTAGCAGAGGCATGGAGTGTGTGGAGTACACTGGCCGGTGAGAAGCATAAAAAGAGTATGATCACAGCTGCACGAACGATAAACAATGAATATATACATCAGGAAAAGCTTTGGAGATTACATGCTACTCTTGAAGGTGATGTTCCTGAATCATGGATGGACCATATTGGCTTTAAGGAAGAATGTACGTTAAAGCATTTTTCTCGGGATGGTTCTGATGCAAAAATATTTTCAATAATTACAAAAGATTATTTACCAACAGGTGTGCAATTATGACAGGGATACTTATAGGTGCTGCAATAGGTGGCGGAATTGGTTATGCAACAGGTGGGACTGAAGGAGCGATAACGGGTGCTGTGATAGGCGGTGCAAGTGGTGGTCTATTCAGTGCTTTTGGTGGTGGAGCTGCAGGTGGTGCTGCCGGTGCCGGTGGAGCAGCTGGTAAGACCGCTATTGTTAGTGGTGGTGCAAAAGGAGCTGCAGTAACTACTGGTTCTGCTGTTGCTACAACTGGTTCAAGTTATATACCAAACGCAGCTGCCGGTGCCGGTGGTGGTATTGGTAACTTCTTAACGACAGGTCTTTACAAAGGCAAAGCTTCAACGAGTCCATTGATGCTTGGTGCTGCCGGCCTTTCACTTGCTTCTGCATTTTCTAAATCGGGAGCTTCGTTCGAAAAAGAAGTCAACTTGAGTGAAGAAGGAAAGAAACTTGAAAAAGGACTGAACACGGCTATACGAGCAGATTTCCAAAAAGCAAAAGCTGGTGATGTTAGAGAGAAATCAGCTGAGTCTATTGGAAAACTTAAAGCTGCCGAAGGTGGTCGGGCACGAGCGACAAGTGACGCTATAAGCGCAGGAGCTGCAACATTAAGTAATCAGGATAAGGACTCTCGTGGTTTTGCCGCTCCTGGTGGACAATTGGCTAAAGCTACTGTATTAGAAGCTGGTGAGCGAATGGATGGCCTATTCAATCCAAATTCAGTATTGAATAATTTTAGAAAGCAGGACCTTCTTAATTCATTGACGAATATACAGAACAAGTCAAACATTGATAAACAGACTGCCTTTTTCAGTAGTGCATCGAGGTTGGCAGAATGGAAGGCAAATAACTTGCTTGATGCCGGTAAGGGTGCTGCTATCGGTCAGGTTGCTGCTATGGTTGGTAGTACTAACTTAACGCAAAGTTATTATAATTCGTTGAATTAACATAAGGACAAAATCATGGGTAATGGATATTACGGAATACAGACTGGTGCGGCGTTCATGAGTGGTATGGCCCAGGCGTATAACAGAGGGCTTATGCTTCAGGCGGATTCGAAACGTTTTGCTTTACAGAAAACGCAAATAGATCGAAGTTACGATCTTCAACGTGGTAGATTTGATCTTGCAAAAACAGACAGTCGCCGCAGGATCATTGGTGATATGACTGGTATTGATCAACAGATAAGGACAGCTGAAAATAATGCCAGATTAGGAATGGGTTCAGCAGGTACCGTTCAAACATTGATAGGCCGCAGAGATGAACTTGATTCCTTATCCGGTGACATTAATACCAGGACACTCGCTCCTCGTATTGGTCGAAGTTCGGCCAGTACAGAACAAGAAAATAAGTTTCAAAAAGAATATTCTCGTGTATCGAGCCAATTGGGATTAAATCCCGATCCTGACGATCCAAAACATTTTTACGACTATAGAGGGTTGTTCAAAGAAACAGGTGGTTTGTCCGTAGATGAATCAAATCATTTTCCAAGCAAATTTAAATTAGATGGGCATCCCAAATTAATAATAAAAGGCATTAATACCAAAACAGGTAAAACTTCAGCACCAACAATAGGTGGACAGAGATATACTCCTGTAACTCTTGATGATGGTACTGAAGGTGTCTTTGACAAAAAGACAGGAAAGAATCGTAAGTTGAATTATAGTGCTTCAACTGGAGCATATACACTTGGTGATGTTGTCAAGCCAACTACAATTGCTGATAAAGAAATATCACGTACGATATCGGATGTGCAAGATGTAGTTGGTGAGGCTCAGGGACAGATAACAAAAGCAATAAACGAAATCCCAAAAGGTACTTTACAGGCAGGTGGCGGAGCAATGGCTTCTGCTCTTAGAGATATTGTCGATTCAGGTGAAAGCGAAAGACTAGCTGAACTTGATCCGGAAGGTTATCTCGAGCGAATTAAAAGAGGTGGACTTGATATCGGTCCGGAAGCAACAGTCGATCCCATATATGATGATGCAATTATGAAAACTGTAAATGAATCTATAAGAGCATCGGATCTTATTCCTGCTGATAAACTTGAAGCTGCAATTCAAGCTGAACGTTTAGCGGTTAATCCGAGTATTGAAAGAATTATTCCGATTGCTGTCGATATGGTGAAACCGGATTTGTCGAATAAACTCGGATCACTTCTTTCTTTTGCAACAACTTATCCAGCTTATGCTGTTACAGGTGCTCTCGATATTGCATCTATAGGACTTGAGAAACTAGGAGTAAAAAACAGACCACGAGAGCGGTTTTCAGGTAAATTAACTCGTTCTAATTTAAATATATTTTCTCCAGAGGATAGATCAAAAAGAGCTGCCGAAGTATCAAGTGTTGTTCAACGTACAACAGATCAGGTCTTTGATGTTCTCTTTAAAAAGTTCCTTCCATACAAGGATCAATATCTTGCTTCTATTGGTATATCACCTGATAGTCCTGATGCTGATGCTTATTTCGAGGGACTTGTTAAAATGAATATAACGGATGATATTCAGAAAAAGGTTGACAGAGCTTTAAAAACAGAACTCGATGATATTACTGGTGATAACATTGTAACTGCTGCTTTCAAGAAAGGTAGAAAGGATGCTGCAGGAAAACCAGCTGTTATCGTTCCTGCTGTTAAAAGGTATTTGAAGTTTTTATCAAAGAATCCACCGAGTAAGAACATAAAGTTTTAGGGGTCGTTAATGGCAACTGCTGATACTGTTAAAATTGGAACTCGAGTACCAAGTAGGCGTAATCAGGATTTCTTTGATGAACCTGCGATAGATCGTGAATTAGGCCAGATACACATGAAGGACTTTAAGGCTGATATTCATGGCTTGACTTACGCAAACAGAGAGAAGTTAATGCAGATCGATCATCTTCGTGAGAATATCAGTGTCCTTAGAAGGGGAGAAGCAAAGCGCAGAGCATTAGAATTTAAAGATGATCCTACTTACAGAAAAAGTATTGATGATGGTTTATCGAAAAAACAAGCTCGAGCTGCTGCATCGGAATCTCGAATAAAACAATTCAAAGCTTTTGGCGAAACAGAACAATTACTTAATGCCCAAATAAGAGATAAGGAAAATAAATTTCATTACGGTATGGCGAAATCAGTTATAAACTCAGCTGCTCAGGGAGTGGAGCTTTTAATTGGACCTGCTCGGTTATTGGCAGGTGGTGAAGAATATGGCATGGCGTATCAGACTGCTGCCAGAGATTTATCATATCATGATCCTGACGGTGTATTCGATAAATATTTGAATCTTGCAGCTGCCAATGCAATACCAATGGGTACGGTTATAGGTGCTCATTTTATTCCTGTTATTGGTCCGGCACTAGGTATGGGAATGATGGGTTCGTTTACTGCCGCTGATTCGTATTATGACCTTCGTAGGCAAGGCGTCTCTAAGAATGTTGCTATTGGAACAGCTACTGCTATTGGTGTTGCCATTGCAGCTCTTGAGGCGTTCGTAGGTAAAGCTTTATCGAAGACTGTGGGAAAAATACCTGTTGTTGGTAAAGCGTTCGGTAGCGGCTGGCGTGCGGATCGTATCAGGGCAATGAGAGCATTGACCGGTAGTGCTGATGATTTAATGTCTATCTATCGTGGGACTAGTGGCAGCCGGTTAGGTTTAAATCCGACTTATAAAGCTTTACAGATTGCGCTCGGGGAATCCAGTACTAAATTCGCTGCCTTAACTTCTATCGGTAAAGAAGCAATGACTGAGGCTGTTGTTGGTGGTGTTGAAGAATGGTTACAAACAGGTGTTCAGATAGCACTTACAGAAGCTGCTTTGAAATCAGAAGGCCTTGATAGTCTATTGCCTAAGAACCCTGATGGCTCCATAGATGCCGGTGCTGTTCTTGCTCAAATGAATGATGCGTTCATTGCCGGCTTTGTTCTTGAAGGTGTGTTTGGTGCCGGTATGCTTACTACGAATATGAGTTCACGCATAGGTATGGCAGATACTATTGCGAATGTAAAGCAGGGATTGAGAAATCAGATTGTACTTGTTGATAAGAGTAATAATGTTGTAAGTCCTGCTCAAACAGAAAAGCTTTTTGCCGGAAAGACTGAGGAGCAAGTTGAGAAAATAAGAAGCGGTTTAACTGAGAAAGGTTATACAACTCTTGATACCGGAAGATACAGTGATCGTATTCTTGATTATCTTTCCAGGAAAATCATTATGGAATCCACTGTCGAAGGACAGAAGTATGCAGATGAAGTTGGTCCGGAGAATGTTGAAGTAAGTAAGATGGCAAATATACAGGCCAGGGCAAATGCAAATGCTATTAATACTTTACTTGTGGATCCGCTGCAGACTTTCATGTTGGATTACAGTGGTAAGATTGAATTGAGTTCTATTGCCGATGGTCAGGCGATCGCTTTGGATATAGGTGGTAAGAAAGTTCCTATTATCAAAGTTGATACATTAAGTAAACAGGCCGCTGCGAGATATTATCCATCTCCGGAAGGACCACAGACTATCGGTGTATCACCTAAGCTTTGGGCTGAATTGGAAAAGCTTGGTTTAACTAATGACATTATCGCTATACAGCAATATGAAGGCACTACATTACCGCACGAGATCATGCACCAGGTGATTCAAAATCTCCCAGCCGACCAAATGGACCAGGTGCTTGACTTATTCAATCTTGGGGTGGCTGAGGGTGCTTCACAGGAAGATGCTGGTGAGGCACAACTTGAAACTCCAGCCCTTGCGATTGAAACCGATGTTGCAGAATCTCGTCAAAGTCCGTTACGGTCTGCATTCAAAGATACCTATGCCCGAATGGATGTTGCTACTCGAGGTAAGAACGCTTCGAAGTGGTCAAAGAAACGAATTGTATCTATGAGAGTTGCACAGGGTATTGGTAGTTCCAAGTCTATCGATCTTGGTTTCCTGCAGAAAGCTGATAGAAGTGGCGGAGTGGCTAATGTAGTTCGTACTGGTATTAATAAAGTATCAAGTCGTATCGCTCGTATAGGTGGACCGGCAGAAGTTATTACACCTGAACAGGAAAGTCCATTTCAACAAACCGGTGAAACCTTAACTGATTTTGAGGATCCGTTTATCGGTACACCAAGTTCGCTCAGTCAAACAAAGACAACACCTGCAAGGATTGGTAAAAAGCCAATTACTTCTGAACGTCAAGCTTTTGATAAAGCTTATATACTTGCTTCCGGTGCAGCTGAGAATATTCGAACTCGGATAGACGCATATTCTGAAAAGACTGATAATCCAGAAGAAACAAGGAACTATCTGAATTCGACATATCAGGAAATGATTAATACAGGTAAACGGCCGAAAACTATTAAACCAGATCATCGAGCAGCTGTGAATATAATTGGAGATATCCTTTTTGGATACAAAGACAAGGCAGGAATTGGAGTCAAAGGACTTCGCCCGCTTTTGACAACCGTTACAGGATTCTCTCCTGCGCAATCACGTCTTGTAAGTAACCATATCCAGACAAAACTCAATGCCTTATCGAAGAATCCTAATGTCGCAGTTAAATGGTCTGATGAACAACAGATTGCTTATGATAATATTGTTCAGCGATGGCAAAAGAATCTATCTTCTGATTTCACTGATGGTCTGGAACTTGGTCAGGAGATTAAAGCCATCTTGAATAGTAATACATTCGACAATATTCGTGATACTACTTCTGAGGTTATGCAAAAAGAAAATGTGACTGAATCAAACAAAGTGGCTGTATCGACTATTGTTTCAGAAAGAAAACAGCAATCTATAGCGACTACTCCTCATGCACAGGTTCCGGAAATACCGGACTTTACAAAACGGGAGTTTGCTCCGGGAGAAAAACCCTTGCTAGGTATTGCTCCACCAACAACTGGAAAAGATAGCAGTACAGAATTTACAGAAGGTGTTGCAAGCAGAATGCAAGCTGGTACTTTATTACCACTTGCTAAGCTAAAAGCAAAATATGAATTACTTGAACATGAAGGTGGCCGGGCACGAAAGGTTATCCAAGAAGGCAAAGATATTGGTGTTGAAGAATTTCAAACTGATATAGTTTATCGTGAAACTCTTGCCGAACAACCAACCAGTCCTCTTACTATTCGTGCGATAGGCAAAAGAATTGGATCAAAAGGCTCTGTTCAGAAGAAATTTCTTCATATTGGTAAACTTTCACAGCAACATTTAGGTTTTCTGTTTCCTGTTACTGAGCAGGGTTATTTCGATCTATTCGAATCACTTGATCTGGAGTCTAAATATCGTGGTAAAGAAACTTCTCCGATGTTACATGTAGGTGATATGGCTTTCGATCTGGATAATAAAGCAGATGTAAAGCGAATCAAGGATATGACTGATTGGTTTGGTCAGTATTGGGGTGTTGTCAAAGAATACGCATATCTGAAAAATAAACAAGGTGGTGATCTTACTGCTTTCGATGAAACTGTTATAAATCTGGATAATCATATATCAGACATCACAAGGCAATTGAATACTCCGGAGACAACACTGCCGGAAGTTTTAACTTCTATTGCCGGGTTTGTTACTCATGCAAGTCAATCGACGGTACTTGAGAACAAAACACCGCTTCGTGAAGATGTAGAGATTGGTAAACTCGGAATTACATTCCCGATCGCCGCTGAACTGGTTGCTCAGGATCTGGTTACGTTCTTTAAGAATCATGGTTTGACGAGTGACGGAAGTTGGGTTAACTTTGCAGATCTCGGTCAGCAGTATTCATCTCGTCAAGACCAAACGGAAGTGCAAACAGAAGAAACTCTTTCAACTGAAACTATCGAAGAAGCAAAGAATATACTCGATACCACTTTGACAGCAGAAGCAGCGGCCAGAGAGTTTTTCAGGGAATACGCTGCACGATGGAATTATGATTCTCCGTATTTACAAGGCGATATCGGTAAACATATTTCTCCTGCCCGGATCCAGAGGTTGGGACTTAACAGGCAGAGCACAGGTTTTCTCACTCAGTTCAATCTGTCAGAGATCGGGGATTTATTGAACCAGACCCTGCAGCACTTTAAAGAACAGACGGAAGTTGCCGATTCACCTAAACTCGAGGACCAGGCTAAGGTTCAGACTCTTGGTGTAACTGCAGAAGGTATCGACTTGCTTGATAAGGCTTTTGCTATCCAGCGTGGGAAACTCGGTGAACAAGCAGGTCAGAATCCTCTTGATGTCTATCTTGCATTGTCTCGGCAAGCAACAGGAGGTTTTGAGATACTGCCTGATGCGATTGCTGATTACATCGAAAGCGATCCTGAACTTACTCAACTTGGAGAAAGGGTTGATTTTTATAGTCAGCAGATTGATTCCGGTCATGGCGTTCTCGATCAGACAAAGACCAGTCCGAACGCTCGTTTTGTCGCAGCGACGAATTTGGTCCAGTTCCAGGATATGGCTCATGCTTTAAAAGATGGTCGTATCATACGTACTCAATGGGACGCTTTCAAAATGACACAGAAGTGGAACGATATCTTCGGCATTGGAACAGATGTTAAAATGCGTGTCATAATTAAAGACCTGTTCAATACACTCACAGGTAAGACCACAGATGCCGGTATAACACTCTCAGACGCTCACCAGCTTGCGAAAGACTACAGCGAGGCATCAAAGTTCGCAATTAATGCTTTGAACGCTCAGACGCCATCTGAGGACCTTACATCGCAAGCCACTGCTATTGCAAAGACCGTTGCAAGACTTGAGAGGGCAGGTAAATTAAATGCAGCTGATTCTAACCGGTTGGCTGTTTATAAACGATATGTGGAGTTAATGCCACTTGCTGATGATATCGTGAACGGCCGGGGAGAGTTCGGAATCAAAGTGCGTGAGTTTATTGAGAATGTATATAAGCCGGCCACTCATGCCAATTGGAAGAGCATTGCTTCTGAATCCGGAACTGCTACAGAATTACCATATTGGAGTCCGAGGCAGTTTGTCGGTGAAGATATCAAGGATATGCAGGAGCATAACTTCAATCAAATAACCGGTGTTCTACTCGAGCGCACCCGGGAAAGTCTATCACCTCACTTGGCTGAAGGTAAGATATTCAAGTTTAATGATTTTCTTGCCGGATACACTGCCGGCACTATGCAAGCGATCAGAGCGGTTGCTAATCGTCATGTTATAACATCCAGTGTCGGCAGTGGTCTTTTCAAAACTACTCCAACAGCAGGGTACTCGATGCTTACAGCTGAAGGTGCAAAGCATTATCGATATTTCATTAAAGGCGGGTCCGGACAAGAGTTCGAAGTTATAACATTGAACCAGGCGAAAGAACAATCGAAGCGTCATAAAACAGGAATAAGGATTGTCAAGGAAGATGTTTACGCTCCAACTGCTACTGCCAACTATTTCAATAGGATAACAAAGACTTCTGCTTTGCGTAATACGCCGTTTGGTATGGGGTTGATGGCTACCAATGCAAAGTTTAAAGCTCTTAAGATCGCATGGGGTATGTTCCATCGAAGAGCGTTTATCTGGTCTGCTATGATGGCCGGTCCCGTCGCTTCCGGATATGAATGGTCGAATCCGAATAGGACATTCGCTGAGAAACTAAAAAGGCGTTTCGATTATTCAAAGATGCGTACCCACGGTATGAATCTTATGCGTATGCAGAACAAGCAGTTATATGCAATGGTCAATTATGGTATGACCGGATTCAGGATGCAGGATATTGGTGCTTCGAATCTGCAGTATATGACTCAAACGCAAAAGTGGCTCGGTGGTGATACTCGAGGTGTTAATGTAAAACAGGTCAATAAGCTCGTGACTAAGTTCTCAGGCCTTACCAGGCGACTCCAGACTGAACTATTCGGTATATTCGGTACTACATTGAAGTTCGCAGTTGCTCAGAACGAATATTCTAATCTGAGACTTAAGCATAACGAACAGATTACCCGTGAAAAGCAGAAAAGCATGGATGATGGCAAGATTGCCGAGCATACGACCAATTACTATAAGGTTTTCCCTGAGCAGACGATCGATAAGGATGATATTGAGAATTACCACAGTGACACAGAAACCGATATCATGCGTTCTGTCGCTGGGATGGCAAATGCCGACTTCGGGGGTTTGAATCTTGACCGGTTAGGAATATCACAGACTGGCTTTGATGCTTTCCGGTTAATGTTCCTTGGTCCGGACTGGACTGCATCGAATATTATCAGTGTACTCAAATTAAAACGTGGTTCAGGGACTCCTATCGGTGGCGCCGGTACGGTTCTAAGCGGTTCGGAGATCGAACAGGACATATACCGAAGGTTTTGGGCCCGGGGACTTGGCAGGGCTGCAACTCTGACATTGATTATCGGATTGCTTATGGCCGGCATGGATGATGAGACTGCAATGGAAAGAATCAAGAAAGCTCATAAGAGGGGTGGCTTGAAGTCTTTGATGGTGGACATATCACCTGTGATTCAAATGCTCGGTGGTGATAAGGGTACCGATCATTACGCTAATATATTCGGGCATCTAATCGATCCTCTCAAGATTGGCCTTGATCCTGTAAGGATGGCATATCACAAATCTTCGATAGTTGCAAAGCCGGCACTTGACTTGCTCAGTGGTACCAATTACGCATCACAACGCCCCACAACGATAGGTAAGATCGGTACAGGCCTGTATACGTGGGATTCTAATAAACGTGGACCTGTAGGCCTTACAGAGCTTCCAAGTTATACTCTGTGGCAGATGATACAGGCATTGCCTATACAGGCTCGAACGGCATTCGAAGTGTTCTCCGGAGAGCAGAATATTGTAGTTGGATCGATGAAAGCTGTCTTGGGGGCGGATATCAAACAAACATACTGATATATGGAGAAAAGAAATGTGGATAACAATAGAAGAAGATTCTGTCTATGATCCTGATTGCAAACTTGAGTTAAAGGAAAAAGTAGAGTTCAACGCTGACGGTCCCCGAATGGGGTTCAAGGGCAGAGAAAAGCGTAAGATGGATAAAGAAAAAGAACGGGTTATAATTATACCGTAATGATGTAGATATTATACAAACATACTGAGATAAGGGCGGCACTTAGCATATCGCTAAACCATATAAATTAAATTGCCGTCCTTTTATCTCAGTTCATAAAAAAACCCACCGAGCCAGTTTCAGAGCTATAGCAGATAGACTTGACCGACCCAGTGGGTTAGCAAAAAGGCTAAGTATTTACTTTTCGTGTGTACCTTCAACGCCACGTTCTTCACGATTACTTGTTCTAAGTGCGAGCCACCCAAAAGCACTTTCGAGACTGCCTAAAGCCTTTGCGTTCTCATCACAAGCGTATTTACCTGATTGGAAACTACGCATCCGGTCGATAACAATGGCGATGAGGTCTTCATTCGTCACACCGTTGGCACCAACTTCTTTAATTGGGCCATTTTGGAAGGATACAACTGCGCAAACCTCACCAAGTAGTGCCCCGGGGCCACCACCAGAAGGAACAATTTGGTATTCGTGGCAAGCGTTACCTTGACCCGGTTCATCAATTACCCAAACTTCTGTGTGCTTTCGTGTTCCGATTTCTAATATTCGTATGATAAATCTCCTTAAATTACATTATGTGTTTTCAGTTTAACTTACTTTACGACAGGTGTTTTCTTTTCCATGAGAAATCTCCTTTTTTTTGTTGACATTGTTTTTGAGTTCTGCTATAACTGTTGACATCATAGCAGATAGATCGTAAACGTCAAGTCCTACTTCGCAATTTTAATAATATTTTTCAATTGGAGCAATTATGACCGATGCAGGGACGCAACCAACGATACGCAGGTATGGCAGGAATAAGTTAGAAGATAAGACCTCGAAGCATTTGGGTGTTAGTTGGAATACAAGGGATGGACGGTGGCTGGCAAAACTAAAGCGTAAGGATAAACTCGTAGATTTAGGCCGATATAAGAGAGAAGATGAAGCTGTTGCAGCTGTTAGCCGTTATCTCGGGATTGGTTTTATTCCTGTGAAGCAGAAAAGGAACCTTTGCAATAAAATACCGGCAGTTATTCATCCACCTGGAAAGACCGAGAAGGAACCACTTCCTTCTGACAGGGACAGGGTTATATATCGAATGGGTGTGGATAACGAACGTGCCAGGACTGAACACCTGTTGAAACTACTCCAGCGGGTTAATAGTCTCATGTGGGATGAAATGGTTCTGCTCGATAAGGAAATGCCAACCAAAGACGCTTCTATACCATTCTCACGTAGAATGCTGGAAAGATGTATCGTTGCTGCAAAACACGCTGGTAACGATCCATTACTTAAAGACTTAAAGAAAATCATGTTACTTTATAAATTAGGTCATTTTGGTACTCAAGGAGAAAACAATGTTTAAGAAAGTAATGTTAATGTTAGTATTGATAGTCTGTGTGAGTTGTGTTGGCGAAAACGGAGCTGGTGATGATCTTACTGTTGGATTTAATAAAGCTGCAACTACGGATTATCCCGCTCTCATTTGGGATGGTCTTGAATATAGTCCAGTACAGGAACCTAAAACTCCTATCGAGCTATTACAAGATGAAATGGCCGAACTCACAGCTCGTATTGAAAAGCTGGAGTCCGAGAGGCCGAAGATTCTGTCTTATCTCCACAGGAACCCACTCAATGACCATTTGATATGCTCAGAGCATGGCGATTTAGAACCGGGGAAAGGTTTGTTTATAACCTCTTTTGATAACGCGGCTATTGCATTTTTTGACGGTTCAACTTACTGTCAAAAGTGTGTAAGTGATGTAAGAGAACTGTGCTTTTCACAATATCTCATAGGAGAGAAAGGAGATTAATATGCAGTGTTCGAAATGTCTCAAAGAGATTGAAGCAGAAGATCAAGGTAAAATGATTAATGGTAGACCGTTTCACAGTTTTTGTTTTGAGGAACTGGCGAAGGAAGAACAGCAGGTGACTATTGCCAAGCAAGATACATGCCCTGATGGGAAATGTAACACTTGTACGTTTTTTGTTGCGAATCTACCGCTTGCCTCTCAGATTACTGAATTTGACAAGATCGGAGAATGTCATAAGAATGCCCCTGTAGCTGGTCATGGCTTTGCGCTCACAGACACAGACGAATGGTGTGGAAAATACAAATACAAAGGAGATTGATATGGAACTCAGTGCAAAGTGGGGATTTAAGCCAAAACAGGCGAAAAGACTCACCGCGAGAAAGGACCAGCCATATAAAATGGTCGCGGATAAGAGCGGTCAGGAGTGGCTTGTCGATGCAGTTCTTGATAATGGCCGCTTAATGCGATTGATTAAGTTCGCAACAGATGGTAAGATTCATAAATCCATAACATCAGACGAATACAGTGATTATGCGATTATACTTAGCGAAGAAGATTTAGAGTAAATTTAGCGCTGAGAGCCTGCCTAAGCCGTGATAATCAGTTTCTGGGGTAATTACTCCAAACCACACCCGTTCGTCCAGCCACGGCCGTCCTACTGCCCCTGACAGGCATCGTATATGCCGCCTGAATATACATTATCAACCCCACTCACTCCACGGACACCAGTATTCCGTCAGATATACCCAATATAAATCCCACCCCGACCCTTTAGCCTCAGCCTCAAAATGCGTAGGATTAAACTCCACCAAAAATGGGCGGCTTGATACGGTAATGATACGATTTGATACGATAATGAGTCGATTTGAAAATCCCGTAAAAATGGGTCTATACGCAGGACCGGTATGAATACTATCAGAGAGACTACTCCCGACTTAAAGGGTTTTCGCTTTGTGATACGGCTTTAAGGGGGGGGCTTCTCTCTTTGCAACCTGTCTCGACTGTGTATGTTTGTGTAATGTTGTTTATTGTTTAAGGAGACTATTATGTGTTGTGTAAATTGTGGTGGTAGTATGGTTGGTGATGGTTACACGTTAGTTCGTCATTGTGAGTATGTTGATGTAGATGAAGATGTTGAGTGTGATGCCGGACCAATCTATTGTGACATTGACTTTGGTGACACAGATAATTAGAACGTATTATTACTTTTACTCTGAAAGGGTATATTATGGAACGTACAGATAATGATTTGATTAGTGTCCGAGTATTCGGATGTGGTGTTGACGTTAGACTTGGTGGCTTCATCGATCTGACCAAGCGTATCTTCGGTGCCGGCAAGAAGGCAACGCACAAAACTGCTCAAGCTCTGGCTGACAAGACCAAGGACAAGAAGTAACACAAGGGGGTAAAACCCCTTTAAGCACTCTATTTGCTCTAATAGCACTGGTTATAGGGATAGTGTGAGTCCCTATATTCCTTATGACTAAGGACTTAGGTTAATACTTCTAAAGGGTTTGGTACTTATTGAGTTACCGTTAGCATAGTAGATAACGATAGTATTAGCTTATAGTGTTGTATAGAGTAATATTGTATTAATGGGCTGAAAACTGGGTTTAATGTAGGAAAGTATTATTATGAATTTAATTAAAACTATCAAACCAAGTGATATAGCAACTGATGATCATTTCTTTAGCTCCATCTGGCAGAACTGCGAAAAAGAATGTATTGCTCGTAATATTGTGGTTATCGCAAAGAAAAAAGATAAATGGCAACCATTCACATTTAACCAATACAAAACAGGTTGCTCTCATGTAGCATCAGACTCTGATAGGTGGATACTCGAAGACTTTGTTAAATTTGGTTATCTGACCAAAAAGACAAACAGACATAGTTATAATGTCAACAATAAGTTTATTAAAGCTATCTTCCAGTATGCAAAAGAAGATTAACGGTAGTCATACAAACTATCAGAAAGTGAGGATATTATGAAATATGTATCAAGAGTAATATTGGGTATTATGGCATTGTGTCTAATTGTCGTAGCACCTCACTGGTGGTCCAAGGCTGTGATGATAATCATATCTGGTATGTTTATCCTACCTGCTATCATTCATGCCACAGTGTCTATCCTCATGCGTTCTCGTAGGTCTTGACACAGGGCGTCATTCTGATTCGACTGTATTTGTTTATGTATTCTTTATGCTCCATACTTGTGTATGGTTGCATACTTGCCAATTCAAATTTATAATTAAGAAGGAGATTATCTTATGGCAAAGAAAGATAGTAAAGTTCAGATAGGTCCCGGTGGGACAGTAGAGGGTCGTTACAACTGTGGTAATATTCAAGCTACAGTATGGGATAATAACGGCAAAATATCAGTATCATTTCGTAAAGGTTATAAGAAGCGTGATGCAGCGGACTGGACGAATCTTAGTATTCCGTTGTATGGTCTGGAGCTTGACAAAGCGATTGCAGTACTCGAAGCTGCACGTACCAAGCGTGATGAATTAGCTCCGATGTCAAGTGCTGGTGTGGTCGATACAACGCCGGCTGAAACAAATTAGAGGTTTTTTCGTTAGCAGAGAGCTTTGGGACTCGGCGCTCAGAGTTCTCTGCACTTTTTAACATGAAAGGAAAGTTTTATGAATAAAATTAAGATGTTTGTTGTGATAGTGATATTAGCATTAACCGTATTTACACTTTATGGCTGTCAGGAATCTCAGAAGCATAAAGTATGGGACAATGTTAAGTTACCTACTGAATACAAAGAAATATTTGGTGAAAGCTATTCAGATAAGCTCAACTTCGAACAAAGCAAAATCATTAATCAACATGATATTTGGCTTCGAGGAGCTAATATTGAAAAAGATGGTAAGAAAGTACATCGTAACGGAATCATTGATTCTTTGAAAGATTTACAGCGGAGATTTGAGATATTGGAAGCAGTTGATCCAAATGTCAGAGCACCATTTACACCTTTCGAAATGAATCTTTTACGAGAGCTAATAAACGATAATTGATTTATGTATAATGGCTGAACGGTAACCGTATTGTACGTATCCCGAAAGGCCTTATAGTGAGTATAGAGTGGCGGCGTGTGTGAAACGCAAGGCACAAGAAGCAGCGAAAGAAGTAAAATAAAACGTGGTAAAACGCGTATTGAAAGGACTTTCGTAGCAGGTTTGAATCCTGCCCGCTCTATATTCATTTTTATTAACCAGAGGGTAATGAATTGAGAAAGGAGAAAAGACAATGAGTAGTAAGCAATTTTTATTACTGGTATTGCTGTTAGCAGTATTCAGTATAATTATTAATGGATGTGGCTTCATCGAGGGTTGCGGTGAAGCTGTTGCTGGTGCAGGCGACGATCTTCAACGATTGTCCAAAGCTACCAGAAATCATATGTACGGCGATGAGATACCGTCGCCATTTATATATGGTACTATAACGGATTAACTTGTTTAAGCCAGGGATGGCTGTTATTATAATATAATTATCGCCGGGTAGAGCAGCTGGTCAGCTCGTTACACTTATAACACAAAGAAAGGATAAGAAAATGGATAATACTAAAAAATCAGATGAAAGAAAAAACGCTATAAGATTTGTTGTTAAAAATGCTATACAATTAGGAGCAACTATGGGCACATGGTTAGATACTGATTTTAAGTTCAATAATCGTGCTGCTCATGCTGCCTTAGAAGCAATGTTACCACCTTTTGTTGATGAAATAATTGATCGCTTAGAAGCTGTTGATTTAGAAAAAAATGGCCGTTGTCGTCAGTGTGGAAAAGAAAAGGAATAGCATACCGCGGGGTAAACTAATGGTAGGTTACCTGATTCATGCTCAGGTTAGTACAGGTTCGAGTCCTGTCCTCGCTATTACGTAGCGTAGCTCAGAGTATGCTGATCCGGAAGCATCAGGAATGAGAGCATCAGTGAAATACTGAAGGTCGCTGGTTCGAATCCTACTCACTTCATTTATTTATGGCCAGCGGCGTGTGGGAAACACATTGGGCGGTTAGTATATACTGGGATGGACCCAATGGTCCAGCTCTGGAACTGTCAAGAGGCGATGAGTAGAAGCGTCAAAACTATATACATCAGGTTCGATTCCTGGCTGGTCCATTGAATAATCAAATATTGATAACCCTTTAGTTGTGAAAGGAGACCATTATGAAAAAATGGTTGATTACAAGAATTACAAAAACTTTAACCTCAGGACTTGGATGGCAATATTATCAAACTATTGCATATCTTAACTCAATTGGTGATTTAGAACAAATTACTGTTTCTGGTGATACAGAAAATCGAGTCAAAGACCAAATGGATTCTATTCAACAAACCTTAATCAAAGCTGAATTGGTATGATATTCCTCTAAAACGCACGAGGATGCCCATTGTGGCACGAAAGGATTATTATGGTAATAGAACTGTATAACAAGATTTTAAATCAACTGACAGTCGTCTCAGGACGTACACGGTACCTTTACTATGACGTTACACCGCCTATTCACAGGCGCATCGGTTATTATATCAGAAAGCGTGCGTTTGGAATAGCTTGGCAGGTCTTAAAGAATTACGAGCGGCAAGTCAATGAATTAACTTCAACAAACAGAAACAAACCAGTTGTACCGTTGCTTAAGCCACGAAGTAAAACCACAATAAAAGATGCTTATGGTCGCAGAAAGTTTAACCCTTCATTTTAATAGAAAAGAGATAATATGAACAGAGAAATTAAGCTTAGAGCTTGGGATGGCGAAGATATGTTGAATATTGACCATTGGACGCTTTCAATGATTAATCAACATTTACCTGAAAATCATATAATCATGCAAGAAACTGGTTTTGGCTTAAAGGCTCAAAATTTATGGCAAGATGATATATGTAAAGCTGAATATTGTTGTCCTGTCTGTTTTCAAAACGAGCCTCATGAGCTAATTGGGACAATAGTACAAGCTGAAAATGGTTTATGGATGTTTGAATATAGCCATGGAGAGATACCTTTAGATTGCGAAGACTTAACTATAGTTAAAATACTTGGCAACATCCACCAGCACTCAAAGATGCTTAAGGTGAAAAAATGAAAACACTAATTTTAATATTGTGTGGTTTGATGTTACCTCCTTTTAATGGTGTTGATAATTATATTGATACAGGTCATAGCTATGAAAGAGTGTTCCGAGATAGCTTTACTGTTTGTTTATGGATAAAACCATATAACGGCCATCCTGAAAATCAGATGGAAGTTATTATGGGTACCAAAAATGGCAAGAGAAGTAATGGATTTACTTTTCAAGTTAAAGAAAACGGAGATATTCAAGCAGTATATGAAACTGCTAATAGAACAGTGTTTATACGTTCAGTTGAACCAGTATTCAGAGCAGGTAAGAATAACTGGACGCATTTAGCATTTGTTGCCAATCAAAGCAGAAGCATAGCATCATTGTATATCAATGGAGAATTAAACAGAACTCTTGATTGTTCTGCGTTAGATTTCTCTCGATACGATTGTCCATACAATGTGTATTTAGGTTGTAGAAATAGTGGTGGTGTAGCTACTCACTTTTTCCAGGGTGAACTTTCAGATGTAAGAATAATAAACAAAGCACTGAGTTCGTATAGAATAAAACAAATTTTTATTAACTAATTTCAAAGGAGATCAGTATGAACATTCGCAAAAAAGAAAATAGGATAATACTCGGGCTTATATGCCTGATATTTGTTGCAGTTGTGGCAACAAGAAATTTTACCTTAAGCAAATCAGGACCATATGTTTTTGATGGAAATATTGACGGATATATTATTGAACTTAATGTTGATGCAAATGAAATGATGGAACATATATTAGTTCAGTACATACCTACAATTCAACAGATGCAGATAGCTGTAGGTTCAGAACCAGATGAAATGGGAGGAACGAATCTGTCAGCAGTATGCTGATGATAATTGGCCTGAATAAATATACAATAAGTTCAAATAACTATTAAATACCAAATCAAGGAGATTGAAATGAGTCATACCCAGAAAAAACTAAAAGTTGATATTCGTGAAGAAATCATTGAGCATTGTATGCATTGTTTTCGGAAAGAAACAAATCTATGCGAACGATGTTTCTTTGGTTCAGTTAATATCGCTGATGCTACTCTTGGCAATCAGGAAAACTACGAACGAGCTTTTAGATATCTTCGTTGTTATCAAACGCAAGGCTTTAAGCGCACCAGACCATTTGGCTCATTTTTAAATATTCCAGTAAAGGAGATCCATGAAACAGTTAGAACAAAGATACGTTAAAGAACGAATTAATTCAATCAAAAACAAAAAACTTGAGCAAGTTGACAAGAAATATATTGTTAAACCTGTAAGACTTAACAGCAAAGAAAAATATAACCTTATGAAAAAAGGTAAAGTAAAGGCTAATCTTATAACAGCAGTAGCTAAAATCAATGTTAATAGTTGGAGCAATAGCGTTTACTTTCCTTCACTTGACGATATTTATGATTTTACTAAATACGAAAGTGATAGTAAGGATATGCCTATACGCCAAAAGCTTATCGATGAAATTATTGATGAAGCTGATCGTATTACAGATAAGCTTATACTTGGTGATGCTTCAGATGCTTTGAAAGCAATAACTAAATTTGCGTTGATGAAAATCTAAGTTATGCGAACACAAAGAAAAATAATGTATTACGTAACTTACTTCGGCCTGCCGTTCTCGTTAAAGAGCGGTGGGCCACCTATTCATTCGATGGATATGCGTGATTTAACACCGCTTAAGAAATACGCTACTGATCGTCCATCGTTGAATGTGGTAAGGTTACATATCGAAACCATGAGTAAATATGATTTTGAACGAAAGCGATGGCCGGTATGACAAAGCGAATATCTGATGATTGCAAGAGTTGCAAATGGAAAAAAGACTGTGTTAATATCAGAAGATTCAATGATGGTGATTGCTTACAATATACTAATAATGGAAAGCGTAAAACCAATGAGTGAAATAATTGATCATCTTATTTTCATAGATAATCTTATTCTTGAGTTAAATAGAAAAAATAAACCTTTAGAATTACAACTAATTGAATTGGATAGGTTGATTACTATGGAAAAAGATAGATATGAAGATTTACTTAATGATTTTGAAATGTACTATAATCAGAAAGGAAACCCAAATGTCCATTAAACAAATGCAAATGGTTAAAGCTACTCGAGCTTTTGCAGGATTGAAGAAAATTGGACTTTATGCAGATATTGATGACTTATTGACTTTATCCGGCTTAAATTACAGTGTTCATTTAAGTCCTGTTTACAGAATATCATCTTGTGTCCAAGAGCCAATTGAATCTGCTCGTTGTGTTACAAGAGATGATACTGATGGCTTGGTTGGTTTGGTAGGTACAAAATACAAACCACTTGATAATCATCGTCTTGCTGGTTATGCAAGTTACTTAGCCGGCACCTTTGGCAGCAGAATACATAAAGCAGGTGCATTATCTCATAAGCGATGGGATAAAGGTAGCCGAATTGTCTTTATGTCATGCCTGGGTCATTTCAAAGTTGGTGATGATGATATGTCTAAGCAGCTTATCATAACCAACTCTCATGATGGCAGTTCGTCATTAACTTTGTATCTTGGTGTTATGCGTATTATCTGTGCTAATGGCATGGTAGCTTATGATAAGAAATTCAACAACCTAATTAAAATTCGCCATTCAAATAATATGACGATAGCAATGAATCGCAGTATGGATTTACTGGTCCAGGCTAATGAGGTTTATGATAGAACTAAAAATTCTCTCATTATGTTCAATGCAAAAAAAGTTAATCTATCTACGCATTTCGCTTCACAGTTATTCCCACCAACAATACCAACAGAAATATCTGGTGTGCTTAAGTGTTCTGGTCAAGCCGCTAAAAAACGTGAAGCATTTGTTAAGCTTTATAAAGAGCAAGATATGGATGATAGTGTTTATAAGCTGTATCAAACTGCTACAGCATATATTGACCATGACAGAACAATTCGTATTGGTAAAATGAAAGATAGAGCGTCTGCGGATTTCGATTCCATTATGAACGGTACAGGCAATGCTTTAAAGAAAAAAGCTTTTGATTTATGTACTGCGATGGTGAGGTAATTTATGCGGATGGATCTTGAAAAGTTGTATTTGTATCTTCCTGTAGGATTTAAGAATGGTCAACCTATAGGCTATGAAAATAAATCCGTATGGGCTATTTTACAAGATCAAGATATATTCGAACTTTTGCATTTGCGAATGTGGATTGAAAAACAATTTATGGATTTTTGTGGCTGGAACTCTTTAGATGTAAATAAGGAAACTGTAGGTCGTGCCTTTCAGTTAATGTTCCAGCTTGGGATAAAACCAACAGAATGTTTGTATACAGGAGAATAAAGAATGCATTTGACAAATAAATTTGGCGTGCCAGAGGCGATTGTTATTAAAATTAAGGCGGATATTGATTCTGATCCTTATAACAAGAAAGATGATATTCGTCGTCATTTTCGAACTACTGAATTGATTGGACCACCATTAATTCAAACTTTACAAATTAAGCACGATGATATTATCGAGCAAGATGCTATTGCTTATTTAGCTGTTCAATATGGAACACAGTTTCATAAGCTTTGCGAAGGTTTTGATAATGAAACTTATTGTTATGAACAAAAAGTTCATAAGGTAGTCATATATAATGGGATTGAGTATGTCATTGACGGTACCATTGATGAAATCTTTTTCGATGGTGGTTGTAATATTGTTACCGATAACAAAACCATTTTACTAAGAAACTTACCATATCCAAAGCCCGAGTATGAAAAGCAACTAAATGTTTATGCTCATATGCTGCGTGGTGAATTTGCATCTGATATCCCAATGAAATTACAGATTCGGTATTTCATTAAGGATTGGACTCCAGGTGATTTACCTAAAGCACTGGAACGTCAAAAAGATGATTTTGCTGTTATGCTTACAGGTAATAAGAAAGCTAAAAAGAGCTGTGCAACTCAAGAAGAAGCTGTTCAGTATATTGCCAGAGAATTATCACCTGCATTACAAGCTCGTGCATCTGTTAAGCAACGAGACAAATCATATATGCGAGCTCAGATCAGAAAAGATATTCCCGAAAGCTCTATATTGCATAAACCGGTTGCGCTTGAATCTGCAGAAGCTATGAATGCTTTTCTGCAGGAACGCTTAAGAGATCATATTGATACACCTGAGCGGCCATGTACAGAAGAAGAACGCTTTAGTAATGATGCTCGTTGCAAATATTACTGTGCTGCTCGAAGTGTATGTCTATATGCAAAAAGTAAAGGCTATTAATATGAGAAAGTACTTTTGTTGGCTATTCGGCCATAACTTTATCTGCCTATTTCGTTACCATTGGGGTACCGAAAGAAGTAGTTATTCTCAAGGCAGTGAAAGTACTGGCTGGAAATGTCAACATTGTAAAACTCAATTATTCGAGCAATAGGATACTTAATTAAGAAAGAAAAAATATGAACTGGTATGAATTTCAACCAAAACAAAATGATAAAGGTCAGGCTATATATCAAGATGCTTGTACTGTGACTATTGTTACACTTGGTGAAACAAAATCTTATGCACAACGGGATTTTCAGAGCATAGGTATACTTGATGCCAATAATCAGACTATAAAAGCTTCAATATCTTATGCTAAGTCTGATGTTCGATTATTACCAACAGATTTAAACAAACCTTATCAATGTCGTGTTAAGGCTGAGCCTAACACTACTCAGTATGCTTATCAGGGATGCAAATTTACTTTTGCTCCAATTGGTAAACCTGGTGGTACAGGTGGTGCATCAGGAGGTGGTGGCAGTTCTCAAAGCGGCTATAAAGCTGGTGGAGGACGTTCCTATGGTGACGATCCTGTAACTGCCTGGTCTAAATGCAGACATGGTATCATCTGTGCTCATGCATCAGCTGGTAGTGTTGTTGACCAAGCTGCTCTTGATGAACAAGTTGCTATGTGCTTTGCTCCAATACCAGATCATTGTAAGAAACTGTTAGTTAATCATATGGCTGTTGTGAAGGCTGCGAAGGCCGCTGCTGGATAAAAACTGTTTCACCCATCTGTAGGTCGTTTCCGTGGAGATTGTGTCTCTACGGACGGCCTACGCTTATTAAGGAGTATCTCATGAAGTGTATTATTGAAGAACCAACACCAGATGCTTTAAAGCAAAAGAATCGTCCAATTTGGATTACTGTCGATAAAAAGATTGACCGTGTTCAATATGAAGATGCAAAAGGTAAAATTGGTTATGACCAGAATGAAACAACTGTCCGGGCAAATATTATGATCATTGATTATGCATCAAAGGAAGATGCTTTTATAATTGCTAAGGCTATTAAAGAAAAACTGGAGTCTATGTGATGCCTAAAATAATACCAATACAAATATATGTAGTTTTTGAAGGTGAGGAACCTAAACATGCGTTCAGGCGAATAGAAAAAGCAAAGCGATGGATACAGTTAATTAGAATATCTAAACCTCATGACAGTATGAATAGGTATACTTGGCGTGAAGTAACTTTATTGTAAATTAATATAAAGAGGCATTTTATGAGTACTGAACAAGAACAACAAAAAACACTGAAACCTAATAAATGGTCATACCTTGTAGAGTTCGATGCTGAAACTCAAGATAAAACTCAGAGGCTTAAAGGGCTGGACTTTAAAGACTTATTTACAAAATTTGTAGAAGCAGGTGTTAAGTATCTTGATTTCACAATCACTGAAGTTGTTGATTGGGATATCGCTCCTATGAGGAAGTTCCTGCATGGAATAATTATCCCTGCTTTTACTAAGAAATTTAATGAGACAATGAAGCATCCATCTGGATGTTTTCATGTTGATGAAATAAAGCAGTTTCTTAAGTTTAAGTTTCTTGGATTTGATAAAAATGATATTTATAATAAATGGGTTGGACCATTGGATCTTGATAAGCCAGTAAAGGATATGGAGCATTATCTCGTTATCGCTGAGTTGTTAAGTACAATCAAAGATAAAATCAAACCTCGTTCATCTGAAGGTTTGTCACCATTCGAATATCATACGTTACTAAAAGATTGCGAAGCTTATTACTTCGAGCTTTTTCAGGAAATGTATGACTGTAGGGAGAAACCAAAAAATAGTAATACTTAAGATTTTTCTTTGAAAGGTACCAAAATGACAAAACCACTAACATTAGAAGCCAAGAGTAAATTGGAAAGAATTTCGGCGTATTCGCTTTCTATTGCTATAGCAATTCAAGATTTTGTAGATGGCGAAGATGTAGCAGCGGAATTATTTAGTGATATTACAAGCGATGTCGCTGACCTAAAAAAGTGGCTCGATAGTGTAAGTCCAGAAGATGTGGATTTTGATGAATCAGAATAAAAAGAGGCGAATAGTGGAAGTTCAATATGAAACAAAGACCTAAGGTTGGTATGTGTTGGAAGTGCGGCAAGCCAATGAAAAAGCATACTGTCAATATTTTTCAAAGTACGAAAGTTCCGCCAAAATCGGAGAATGGCCGACCTATTCTGAAAGTTACTAAGATTTATAAGTTTCTTGGACATAATGGTTATTGTATTTCAGTTTGGCTTGGTGACTATGGTTACGAGGGAAATAGTTTTTTCTGTTCTCAATATTGTGGCTATCGGCATGGCTTATTTGAAGCAAAATCAAAATATTAATTTTCTTGACAAACCAAAAGCTATAGTATATAAGTTACCCATTCGTGTTGAGTATTATATGTCATTTTAGCTTTTGAACCGGTCAGGGAGCATTTCTTACATGTTTTGCTCAACACAGCCCTGATCGGTTATTTTTTTAGAAAGGAGCTTATATGTATAAATTATTAATTCCTGAACCACCACTTCAAGTTTTACCAACTTTAGCTCGTTTATTAGGTATAAATGAAGCTATTATGCTTCAGCAGTTACATTATTGGCTTTTGCGAAGTATTAACGAAGTTGATGGTTATTTATGGAGCTGGAAAACAAATGAAGGGTGGTCTGAAGAAATGCCTTGGCTTACTCCGGAAGGATGCAGAAAAGTAATTACTCGTCTTCGAGATAAGGGTTTGGTTATTGTTGACAATCATAACAAAAGGAAGTCAGATCGTACTTTATGGTATCGAATAGACTACACAAACCCGTTTTTTGAATCAATTCCCCATTCCTACTTTACACCGGTATCAAACCAACTTAAGTTGGCAACGTTACCAGAGACTACTACAGAGACTACAAGTATATATAAAACAACAACAAAAGCGCAGAAGAAAAAGTTCTGTAAACCTACTATCGAAGAATTATCCGCCTATGTTGATACATTGGGCTGTCCAACGGAAGAAGCATCTAAGTTCTTTGATTACTTCGAGAGTAAGGGTTGGTTAGTCGGTAAAGCACCCATGAAGAACTGGCAGGCAGCTTTTCGCAACTGGTTTAGAAACTTTAAGACGAGGAATCCGGATTGGGTTCCACCTACAGAAACAAGTGAAGAAGAAGCTATGGACCTCCTGAAAGGATTACAATGAGAGAGATTAAGTTTAGGGTTTGGGATAGTCAAAAGAAACTTATGTATGGGTGTATGGAAATTTCTTGGCTACCAAACGGCAAAATGTCATTTAGAAAAGGTTCTGGTATTCAGATGGACGAATCTCTCGGAGACGTTCTCATGCAATACACCGGCCTCAAGGATAAGAACGGGGTTGACTTGAATTGGTGGGAAGATGACTTACTCAGCAAAGGTTCTGGCCATCCCAACGCACCTGTAGGCAAAATCTCATACAATGAAAACTACGCCTGTTGGGAAATTGTCGGCAATTCTGGAACTGCGTTTTGTACTTTAGAGGCGGCATACGAAAATGGTTGGAAGAAAATCGGCAACATCTACCAACACCCAGAACTATTGGAGAAAAAATGACCCATCCACTTAAACAGCAAATCGATGATATGGTTTCAGGTAAGTTTAAAACCGAGCATTTACCCTGGAATGTAATGAGTCATGTAAGCCGGGCATTGATACCAGGTGCCATTACAATGCTCTGTGGTACACCAGGAGCGTCTAAAACGTTCATGTTGCTCCAGAGTATGCTCTATTGGATAGATAATGGCTTAGCGTGCGTTCTGTATGCTTTAGAGGATTATAAGGAATATCATCTGCTTCGCATGCTTGCTCAACATACTGAAACTGCAGGATTGGTTGATGATGAGTGGGTCCGGGAGAATCCTGATACTGCCCGTAAATTATCAGAAAATAATGCTGCCTTACTTACTAAGCTACGTGATGCAATTGAATGCACTCCTGATAAAATGCCTACATTGACTGAGCTTGCTGATTGGGTAGAAAACAGAGCTAAGGGCGGGGCCCGGATAATTTGTATTGATCCAATTACTATTGCTTCGAAGGGTCAAGGGTACAGATTCGAAGATGAGGACCTGTTTATTAAGCAAGCTTCAAGAATATGTGGAATTTATAAATGCACTCTTGTTCTTGTTACTCATCCAACCAAAGGAAGTAAGCCACGTCCGGATATTGCTTTCATGGCCGGCAGTGCTGCATTCTCAAGATTTACAAGTACAGTTCTGTGGCTTGAGTTTCATGACGAAAAAATCAATGATATTATTACACCGGTTGGAAATGATACACAAGAACATAATCGCACAGTTCATATATTGAAGTCAAGGAATGGTAAAGGTCAAGGTAAACGATTCGCTTTTTCGTTTTGCCCTAAGTCATTAACATTAATAGAACATGGTATTATTGTGAAGAAAAAGAAAGGTTAATATTATGCAAGAACGAAAATACAAAATTTTAAATGGTGAATTAGTTAAAAGAATCGGAGAAAAACCTATACCTGATGATGAGCCGTTGTTTATTTTTCGAGCTCAGGATCGAAAAGCTTTAGCAGTATTAGTTGGTTACAATATGATACTTGACGATCTGAATCAAAAAGCTAAAGTAACAAAAACAATAAATGACTTCAGACGGTTCCAAGAAGAACATCCAGACAGAATGAAGGAGCCTGATGCTTAATGAATAACAGTAACAAAATAATTCTGGATTTATGCGGTGGGACAGGGGCCTGGTCTAAGCCGTACGCAGTTGCGGGATACGATATGCGAGTGATTACCTTGAACGGAAGACCTTTGCTCGGCGGCGAATCAGGGGACGTGAGGGACTATAGCCCGCCAGCGGATGTTTACGGAATACTTGCAGCTCCACCATGCACGCACTTTAGTTTTGCCAGGACAAGAGGTATTAAACCGAGGAATCTCGCTGCGGGAATGGAGATAGTGCAAGCGTGCCTAAAGATTATTTGGGAGTGTCAGGCCCGGACAAAGGGCGCTTGCCCTAAAAAGCCTTACCTTAAATTTTGGGCGATGGAAAACCCTTTCGGGATGTTGAATTGGTTTATGGGCAAGCCGAAGTTGATATTTCAGCCGTTTGAGTATGGTGACAGATACCAAAAAAAGACTTGCTTATGGGGGGTTTTTAATGAACCAGAAAAATCACCCATAGAATTAACCGTTAAGGAAAAAATCAAATTTGGGGTTCATAGCCAAGCATTACCCGAATTGCCTGACTATGGACTGCCGCCTGGAGTGGACAAAAGAGCGGCACAACGAAGTATTACACCACCAGGCTTCGCAAAAGCATTTTTTTTAAGTAATCAATAAAACTTCTTGACAAATAACGGATTTGCTTATGTAAATAGATTATGCGAAACCAATCAAACAAAGATACAATAGAATGAGCTATAGGGCTATGGGAAGGTGAAGGTAATATTTACCGGAGAGACAGAGGACGATTATTTATTATGTCGCTCCAGATGAAAGACGAAGACGTTGTTAAGAGATTTCACAGGCAAGTTGGTTGTGGAAAAGTAATTAAGCGAAAGCCCTATTTGCATTATGAACCTATGTGGGAATGGCGACTTACAAGAACGAATGGTATTTTGCGATTATGCGAACTATTTTTGCCCCTTGCGGGCAAGCGAAGAACAAAGCAAATTTCCAAGGCGATAAAAGGTAAAATATACCTTAAGGAACGTCGAACACTAAAGGTAGTTGTTTGCGATTGTGGTTATATGGAAAAAGGAGAAATATCAAGCCGCGGGGCACATCGACACACTCGTTTGGGTAAAAAGCCTTGCCCTGTTTGTGCTCATAACCAGTTTTTGTATAATCGTCAATGGCGTAAAGCATTTTTCGAGGTGAATCAATAAAGGAATTTAAATGCAAATTGATAATATTGAATTAACAGAAGAACATATTGGTAGTTGGGTTGATTATTGGCCGGGTAATGAAACTGGCCGAATCAAATCTTTTACCACACGATATGTATTCGTAGTTTATCATTGTGCCGGTGAATGGGATAATTTTGCAGATTATACAGCTGCATCAACTCATTCAAAGTCATTACATTTTTGTAAACCTCCAAAGGAGAAATCATGATTATCGGTATCGATCCAGGTTCTACAGAAAGTGCTTACGCTTTGTATGATCCTGATGCACATCAAGTTATTCATGCAGCTAAAGTTTCTAATGATATTCTGATTACGTTTTGTCGTAGGGATGCTCAGTTTGGTATTGCCAAGGCTTGTGCAATAGAAATGCCTGCCTGTTATGGGATGGCTGTTGGGAAAACTGTGTTTGACACTTGTCGATGGGCTGGTAGATTTCAGGAAGCAGAAATGCTCAGAGAAGTTCCTGTTTTTCTAGCTTATAGAAAAGCTCAAAACAAAGAATCTGGTATCGATAGTGTGTGTATGCATCTTTGTAAAAACAATCGAGCAAAAGATAGTAATGTTCGTCAAGCTTTAATCGATTTGTTTCCTGCTACTGGTGGTGGTAAAATACCACAAATAGGTATTAAATCTAAGCCTGGACCTTTATTTGGTATGAGTAAAGATAAGTGGTCAGCATTGGCAGTTGCTATTACATTTTCAAATACCTATTCAAAGGTGGATTCCTTATGAAATTGATGGGTATTGATTTTACAAACAGAGTAAGTCGTAAGATGCTGTGTCCTGTTTGTGGTAAAGATGATTGGTGCATAGTTTCACAATGCGGCAATTATGTTTTATGTCCTCGGGTCCAGAAAGGATCAATAAAATCATATGCCTGTGGTCATATTCATTATGGTAATAAGTTTGTTCAACAGTCTTTGCTTAGTGGTAAGAAGCCAAATACTTATAACCAGAAGCATATTGCAAAGGTTTATCGTAGTTTGAACTTTACCTACCAAGCATTATTCCCACTTGCGAGAAAGCTCCAAGTTGATATTCATGCTCTGCAGAACCTTGGAGTCGGTAGATGTGATTCTACTTGGTATTTTCCTATGTATAATGATCGTCTTGAGCTTATCGGTTTAAAGAAACGTAACATCAAAGGTGATAAGTGGTGTGAGAAGCATTCACGCTTCGGTATATACTACCCTAGAACGTTCCAGGATGGCTCAGGATCGATTATTATATGCGAAGGGGAGTCTGACACCGCTTCAATGATATCGAAGGGTTACAGAGCTGTGGGACGTGCTAACAGCAAAACGTGTCGTAGGATACTATCAGAGTTATTAAAGCATCATGATATTGTAATTGCAGCCGATAATGACAGTAAGAATAAACATGAACCTTATGTCGGTTTAATTGAAGCTGTTAAGCTTGCTGGTTATATTGATTCTCGAAGTGTACGAATTGTCTGTAATGAAAAATATAAAGATATCCGTCAATGGATTATTTCAGGAAACTTTAGTTATAGTGATTTTAATAAGCATCAAAAGGTAGTACCTGATGTCATTAAATATTTAAAAGAAAAGTTAGGTGATAGCTATAAATTGTCGCCGCCCCTTAAATGAAACCTCTAATTGGAGATAAAGATATGAGTAAAAAATGCAAGCATGATTGGCTAACCCACGAAACAAGCGTGCGGTTTAGGACAAAAAGAAATCGATATGTAGTGGGAGTGCGGATATGTTCGATTTGCGATAAATTGCAAGCTAAAGCTGATAAGGTTTCTGGCGGGAAATGGACAAATAAATAAAAGGACTCCCAATGAAACCTCTTAGAAAGGAGATAGGAATATGAATAAAGCAAGAACACAGATAGGTTATTGTTGGGACTGCCAACGCCACACAAAGTACAACGGCCAATGTTGTTTGTGCGGAAAGCCAGAGCAAGAAAATGCTGACATTAGCCTTGGTACCGAAATGGCGGATGCTTTTGATAAGATTATTTCTAAGGAACCCCAATGAAGCCACGTAAAAAGACAAGGAAGCGATGTAAGGATTGCTATTATGTTCACGAAATAAAGTTTGGCACTGCTCAAAGAGCATTTCCAGAACAACCAAACAAATCGCTGTGCAGTCTATATTGTAAATATTATTCACATAGTCATAAATGTAAACGTTGGAAAATCTGGAGGCCGAAATGAAATACCTACTAATATGTTTACTGTGCCTGGCTGGGTGCTCACACTACAAGCTCAAGGTGGGCGATGCCGAGGCGGAGATATGGGTATTTGCCCAAGACAGGAAGATTAAGGAACTGACCTATGATGGCGAGAACCACACCCTGACAGTGAACGAGTGGGGCAGTGAGACATCGCAGGTTATTCAAGAATTGACTAAGAAGATACCGTAGAAAGGTGGAAGAATAATGAGTGAAGAAAAAAAACATAGAATCCCAGAGCAGTATATCGAGTTATGCAAAGAAATAGGTGCTCTGGCAAAAAAACACGGACTGAGCGAGATAAGTGGAAAGTTTGACGACAGTTCACGCTATGGTCCAAAAGAAAAAGAAAAAGAAACATGGAACGGCTCTATACAATTTTCTTGGAGTCAAGGTAGGCATGGTGCAGAGAGCGATAGAATACATCTGCAATCAAATATGCGATTAACAACAGAAATAACAGCTGAAGGTTTGAAGTTAGGTAGTTGGCCAGGTTAAACTGCAATTTACCCGACTGGCGGCGTAAGGATAAGTTACGGGGTTCGATTCCCTGCTTGGTGCTAAGCTTATTCTCGTCCGCCAGTCTATTTAAGGAGATGCCAAAATGAACTGTAACATACAATCATACAACTACATCCGAGCCGAGATATTCGGCAAGAAACCAACTAAGATAAATCGCATAATTTCAATGCGTTCTAAGCCACAAGTCCATAATGAGTTTCACTTCTCGGAACGCTACGCTAATGTTAGTTGTTCGGCTACTACGGCAGATGGAACTAAATGCTTCAGGTTCAAGTTCATCGGATACTCACACCTTAGAGAGCGATGGGATACTGTGGTGGTTCCGTTTATGGAATTAGATGAAGACGTATCATGGAGACGGGCGTGCAAAATGGCCGACTTACCTTTTGATTGGCTTGAAAGAAAAAAAGAACTTGTTCGATATAACAAGCCAACATGGAATGCTGTTTATTACGGCAAAAAAGCCATTCCTTACGACCTAATTGGCCAACTCTCTCATGCTACAAGATTCAAGATATGGAAACCAAATCCGAAAAAAACTTGGTGCTCTAAGGCCGTAGCTCACGTAATCGGTGCTGCAAGGCCACCATTCTTTGTGTTCCTTGACCTTTACAAGCTAACCGAAGAACTCCGGCCCGACCAGTTGAATATGATGGCTTGGTATTATTTTAGCCAAGGCCACAGGCCGTGAACCACAACCCCTTGTAGGAGAAATGTAATGAGTGATTACACAGACAAAGAGATAGCCGATTTTGTCAAGGCAGCTAATTCAGATTTAGGAAGCGGGAAATATTCGGGCGATGAAACGATACCGGATTATTGTAAAGCAGTTAATATTTGTCAGCAACTCCAAGCCACCATCGCCAAGCAGGCCGAGGAGATTAAAAGATATAGAAAAGTACTCGAAAAAATAAGACGCTATGCAAGTTCGTTTGATATTGGAGCCAATGGATTGATACAGACCAAAGAAAATATCAAAATAGTTGCTGAATCTTCCCTCGGACAGGACAGCAGTCACCGCAACCGTTAGTAAAGGAGAATGATTATGAGTCCATTTGACGAAGACCCAAGCGACAACAGAAGTGAATTAGATATGTGTATTGACGAAATAAAACAACTCCAAGCCACCATCGCCAAGCAAGCTAAGGAGATTGCAGATGTAGGAACTACAGCCAGATGGAGATTGGACGAAATTAAAAAGCAAGACAAGAAAATCACCGAGCGGGCCGAGGAGATTAAGAGCTTGGAAGCAGGGTATCAGGCCATGTATCAATATCTTGTGCAAATAAGGCGTAACCCAGGAATCGTAATAGCTAAAGCCCTCGCCACCAAAAAGCCAGTAAAGGAGAATAAATAATGAGTGAAAAACTAAGAGTGAAATTGACAGATATGGAAATACACGATTGGTCTACTGAATACACTTTTTCAGGAAACGATTGTAAGGCATTTTCTCCAGAGATATTAGCAAGTTTTATGTGCGGCTTAATTGATAAGGGTACTCCAGTGGATTCGGAGTTTGTTATCTGCGAGGCAAGCATCTTTGACCAACTCCAAGCCGCCATCGACAAGAAGGACGAGTTGATTAAGGGGTACAAGGCTGAGATTTTGGATGCTGCGGAGATGTTGTCAGGGCAACTCAAGGAGATTGAGGGATTGAAGGACTTGGTGGAAATAATTCAAGCCGTATCTTGTGGTGAAGAGCAAGTAGCCGAAGATGATTCAGAAGGTATGGGGTGGATATATAAAAAGATAGAAGCCTTCAATCAAGCCCTCGCCCCCAAAGAACCCCCAAAAACATAATATGTCACAAGAAGATCGACATCTTGTTCAGGTTACTAAAAGCCATACTTTAAAGGTTTATGGTAAAGATTTACGCAGAGCACGTTTTATTGCTCGTTTAAGCTTAAATCTTGTTGCCAAAAATATGATCAGAAAAGGTTGGATTTATTATCCTATGAAGGTCTTTCGTCTCGAAAGTACTTTTCAGATTCAATTACCACCTGATGAAATGCTTGATCTTCTTGATTCAATTCACTGTAATTTTGATTTAACTTAACTTTAAGCTTAACTGGTTTCGACTGGTTAAGCTTTTTTTTTATGCGCTAACGCTGAATTGTTTGTTTACTATTCATAAAACATAACAAGATAGTTATTGATTTTCTAATTGTTATCTAATAATTTGTTTTGCTATGTTAGTTGAATCACATGTTGATCCACTTGCAATTCATTATGATACTTATGCAGGGGATGTTTATACAATAACTGATTCAAGCCTTATTCTCACCAATGGTACACTCACAGCAAATACTATCACAGACGGAACACAGTCTCTAACTGGCGGTGAGTTTACTGCTGATTTAATACCTGACGCCGATGGCACGCTTAATATTGGTGTAACTACCCCTACACTTAAAAGATGGCTTTCTGGTGAGTTTTCACTTTTTGTCGGTATTGACACAATGGTCATTTCTGGTGGTACAATTGTTGACAGTACAGGTTTCATAAGTTTTAATAATGAGGCTTTAAGTACAACCAGTTCATTTACGCTTAATGAACTTATAGCATCTGCGGCCAGTGTCATTACTTCGGATGCTTTTAATATTACAGGCGACAACCAAGCCACAATCGAAACCGATGCAGTTGATGTACTCACTGTAACAGGTGGTAAGGGCGGTAGTGCAACAGGTGGTGGAAATACAGCAGGAAAGGGCAGTGATGCTTCAATAACAGCAGGTGACGGTGGTGATGCCACTTCTGGTGCAACTGGTGGCACTGGCGGTGATGTTAATATTATCTCAGGAGACAGGGGTATAGGCAGTGGTGGTTTTGGTGTTGGTGGTGATGTAAATATTAAAACGCCGGACGGACTCCTTGAAGCTGATACGGGCAATATCCTTTTGGAGACCGGTGGTAACGCCATTTCAAATAAAAGTGGTGATATTACCATTAAGATTGGGGCTAAGCACGCAGCAGGCGGGTCAACAACTGGAGTTATTACTTTCGGTGATGGTGGAGTTACCGACTTCACCCAGATTGATGTTGGCGGCTCACTTACCCAAGTCGGCACAGCAGTAGCTACGATAGGCGATACCGTCGCCGCTGCCCTGACAATAGGCACAGGTGCGGCTGGGGTGGATTATATACTTACTTTCAATGGAGAGAATAACGATGGCCTAATCACATGGATGGAAGATGAGGACTATTTTAAATTTGGCGATGATATAGGATTAGTGAGCGGAGAATTCCTTGTTTTTGATAAAGCCTCTGGTAATGGAGTTAAGGTAGATTTAGTAACTCCCACCTTTGGTTTTGCCGACCTCTTAGGCGACCAGTTCTCTAAAAACACAGGTGGAACCAAACCCACGCTTACAGCATACAATGGAGCGGTAGATGCGTGGCAATTTACCAATGGTGATGAAGCCTTTTTGACTTATCATATCCCCCACGATTACGTCAAAGGTACTGACATACACCTTCACGTTCACTGGAGCCAAAACGCGGCAGGTGCAACTGGTGGAACAATTGATTTTAAGTATTTTGCAATATATTCCAAAGGATGGAATCAAGCATCAGGCTCTGCATTTACTACAACCCCAATTACCGCAACATTTGCAACCATAGATATAAATGATGGCGGTTCAGGATTAAATCAATACCAGCAACATATAACTGAAATAACCATATCAGCAGCTACAGCAACAGCAGCTTTATTTGACAGGGATGATTTTGAGCCTGATGGGGTCATAGAGTTGACGCTGGAGATGGACGCAGACAATCTTACCGGCACTGCGTCGAGTCCGTTCATTCACTATGTAGATATTCATTATCAAACAAATTCAGTTATAGGAACCAAAAATCGAACACCGGACTTTTACAGTTAAGGAGAGGGAGTAAAGAGATTTTATGAAAACTTTATCGCGAACAATATCAGACACTACTGCTTCGAGAATCAGCGTTATCATTCTTAGAGAAAAACCAATCCCAAAACCTAACGACTTCGAGGGTACTGACACTGAATGGACAGAGAAGTTATTTTAGAAATTAGTATGGGATAGATTAATGGCCCTAGAGAAACTACATAAACGTCGAGATTTAGTGGTGGATAAAACTAACCAGTTTGAATAAGGAGATTAGAAATGAAAGTGGATGTAACAATCAAGCTTTTCAATTTGAAAGGCGAACCGTTGGAAACTCAGGTTAGAGTTAAACAGGAAGATGAAACTTATAAAGTCGAAGCTGTTCATGCAACACTTGGATCTATTTGCAGTGATGCTCTGTTGTCTGTTTTACCAGGTGATGAGAAAGTATCTGGTAAAATTAAGTATGACAATTGGCAACTTGCAAAGTTACTTCTTAATTCTGGTAAGGCTGAGGTGAACGTGACAGCAGAACAAATTGTAACAATAAAAGATCGTATTGCTAAATCGTTTGGAACAGTTGTTGTCGGTCCGGTTTATGCTTTGCTGGAGAAAGATTAAGCTTATGGAAGACTATAACGGTTATAGCTGGGGTTGGATTGATATCGAAGGAACTCGGTTTAAGGCTGGTATCGAAACTAAGATACCTGTAGATCGTATTGCAGGTGTATGGGGTAAATGTTTTCGTAGTGATATAGCTAATGGCACATATCTTGAGACTTTTCTTACAGATTACCGGGAAGATATTAACCAGAAAGGAAATATCTGGTCACTTCGTCCGTTGGCATGTATCCAGAAGATTAACCGTGAGCAGTGTCTTGCTTATGCTTATCCTGAGGAAACTTCTCATACCGATGTTTATGTATTCACTCCTATTGTAGCGCAGTCGAAACCAATTCTTACGAAGTGTTTGTGGAAATGCGGTAAGTGTGGACATACTTTTTATGGATTGGCTCTTTCTATTTATGAGCGTTTTATTTACTGGCTTACAACCAAGAAGATAAAGTGCGATGCCTGTCACGAAAAAGCCGCTGGTTATGAAGGTTCGTTCCTGTTTAATAAATGAATGAGATAATGTTTCCATATCGTCCTGATGAGTCAAACATCTTTGCTTGTGTATTTAGTACAGGCAAGGAAGTGGCTAATGTCTCTACCGGTGCTTTTGAGTCCTGGAACGATGCTAATTGGGATACATATGATATCCCGTTAGCAGAGGATAACGGTGGTGGTGTCTATTGGGGTAACTTCCCGTCCGCTATAGCTCCAGGACGTTATTACGTTGTCGTGTATCAAGGTACCGGTGCAACAGCCCCGAGTTTAGGTCGTGGCCAGATTATATGGAATGGTACTGTGGAGGTGCCTGATGCCAAGATTGCTCTTGAGACTACTGTTACCGGTTCACCAACAAGCGATGCAATATTTCAGTTGACTGCCGGTTCCGGAACTAACAAAGCCTATTTCAATATGGTCTTGACTGTTACGGATATATCAGGAAACGACTATTGCAGCAGGAGAGTCACCGCTTACGTCGGAAGTACGAAGCAGGTGACTTTGGACGAGGATGCATCATTTAACGTCGTAGCCGGCGATGTGGTGCGTATATGGGCTAATGCCTACTCTGATGTTGCTGATGCTGCTCAGGCTAATGCTATTGCAGATGCGGTGTGGGATGAGCAAAGAAGTTTACATAACCAAGCTGGTAGTACAGGTCAGAAGTTGAATTCAATACAACGAGGAATTTATCTCTAATGACTCACTTGATTATATATGCGTTTTTGACGAATCCATATTATCAGTTAGTAAACGTGCGCAACAATACAATATGGAACTTTTCGTCTTTGGCTTTGGAAGCTGCTCCATCGCCATATACGGATTCTAAGACGGCTTTAAGCAAGAATACCGCATATAATGGTTATCCTATCACTCTGCCGGCTAAGTTACCTAAAGGTGATTATGATTTGATTGTTAAGGAAAGTGCCAGTCCTGTTGTTACGGATCAAGTAACGCTGGCTAAACGAATTAAGTGGTCCGGAACTTCATTGCTGGATCCATACGACAGACTATTAGAAATGTAGGAGTAAAATCATGTTAACTTATAATTATGTAAAACAGGCGGAGGCTCGTCGTGTTTGTTCTGTTTCGAATGGAAGCGTGGATACCACTTTAGTCGGTAGTGCTAATTTGAATCCGGCTTATCGTATAGCTAATTTAGGTGATAACACCATCGACTTGCAGCAATTTACTAATACTATTGAACTTACTGGTAATTTAACTGCTGACGGGGCTACAGGTACTTTTGAAATATGGGGTTATCCGGATAAGGGTCCAGCTCAGTTTTTCGGAGTTTATACTGTAACCTCTGATGAGGCGGTAGATGATGAAGGTAGATTCTTTATCGATGCATTTGTGCAAAGTACTGTGGCACAACATACTGCTGCCGTTATAAAAAACATGAGTGATGGCATAGCTACTATGGATTTTGATTCAAGAGGAATCAAGCACTTAGTTGTTCTGGCTACAGTTGTTTCTGCCGGAAGGTTAGATATATTTTCAAGATCTTACTAATTAAAGAAAGGTAAAATATTATGTCAGTATTGATACGATTCAAAACCGGCCGTGATGATAAATATCATAAGGCTAGGATTTTCGAGCGTGGTAGTCGCAAGATTATTTGTTCCTGCTGCAAAGAAAGAAAGTATGGAATATTGGTTAGATTATCAGATCCTGTAAAAACCGATCGTCTTATCTGTCTTGAGTGTATCGTTCGAATTGTTATCGGAGAACAGATTAAAGTAGCAGATAAGCCTGGTTGTCTTTTTGGTATCTATTCTAAACCGAAACGGCGTGGTAGAAAGCCCGGGCCCAACGCAAAACCTGGACGTAAGCCAAAAAAACCGACGGTAGATCGTGTTCTTCCTGTCTGTAATAAATGCGGTAAGTATCATTGGCAGATGCAGCCATGTGATATGGGTGTCGAACAGTCTACTGAGATACCTGTTAATGAGTCTGAGACGGCCGCTGTTGGACAAACGCCTGAAAGTGGGCTTGATGGTATCAATACTGAAGGAATAGTCACTGACGAGGCTCCTGTTGGTCCTGAACCGGACGTAGCAGAACAAACAACTATTAATGAGGATGGAAGTGCCTCAGTAGACTTAACGATCCTTGACGAGACTCCTGATAAGCCTGACGAAGAAGCAGTAAAGAAAGCAGCAGAAAGAGTAGATTCGCTCATTGATAATCAAATAGAGAAACCTATATCTGAATAACACTTGTTTTGAGGATAACGCTATGGGTGGCTGTGAACAAACAGCAAAGATTAATATGGTTAGGTTCTTTAATAAGCACCTGGTCAAAGGAGAAAAGATTACTCAATGCTCTAAAGACCTTGGGATATCGATAACCACATTGCATAAGTATAAGCATCGTGATGATTATCGCCAGTTGGCTTTAGCTCATCTTGATAATTGCGGTCAGATAGGCGGTGTAAAAGGTGCGTTAGAAAGACTTGAAAGCCAACTCGAAGCTGTGCGTCCTATCCAGAAAGAGACAGTAGATAAAGAAGGTGCTACGAGTATTGAAATTGAATACGTTCCTGACAATCGTCAACGAATGGTAGCTTTACAGGAGATATTTAAAATCTATGGACTTTACGCCCCAACAAAAACAGATGTTACAGTTGCAATTTCCTTATCATCGGATGAAGACCTGTTTAGCCAAATTGAATCGGCTGAGAGAAAATGCCGTTATGTCGAATCACAGGAAGTCGAGCAAGGAAGCTCTGGCATGGATGCAGGAGAACCGAAAAACAGTAGAGGAAATTTTAGCTCGAGGGGACGAACCTTATTACAACATGCTCCCGTTCCGGAACAGGACTGATAGTTCTCCGAGTTGGCAGCATAAGATAATTTGGAATACGCCCTTTTATAAAGGCCAGGTGGCTTGTGGTGCGAACCGTATTGGTAAATCACAATTAGGTGGTTTTGTCACAGCTCTAATGGTTACAGGAGAGCATCCAACATACAGGACACCTAAAAAGGGCATAGCGTGGATTGTCGGGCTTGACAGTAAACAGATAGCTATGATCCAACGTCCATATTTTGAGCAGTTTATACCAAAGCGGTATATGGATAATGGTAAATGGCATGGTAAAAACGATGTTTGGTACCTTACAGCAGACGGCAGAGAATGGCAGGTATGGTTTAAATCGGTTGATTCTGGCAGGCAGAAGTTTCAAGGTGCTAAGATTGATTTCTGTTGGATCGATGAAGAACCAAAAAAGACCGAGATCTTCAAAGAGATTGAAATGCGGCTCATTGATAACGCTGGCATATGGTTAATGACAGCTACACCTGTAGACGGGACAAGGTGGCTTAAAGAGATTCTCGAACGCAGCGATGTTCATTATACGATGGCCGGCATGAGAGATAATCCTTATCTGCCTCTTGAAGAAATTGAAAAGGCTGCTTTGCAAATGACGAAAGATGAAAGAATGGTTCGAATTGAAGGTAAATATTTAATCTTTGGTGGCCGTCCTGTGTTTGACAGGGATCTTCTTGCTGATCTTGAAGTTTCTGTGTGCTCGGGCGCTCGAGGCAACTTGGTAACTACTAAATAAGGAAATTTGGTAATGATTAGTTATCGTTATTTAGAAGATGATACTGGCTCGTTAAGAATATACAAACGTCCTGAACCTGGAAGATTGTATACACTTGGCATTGATGCAGCTACTGGACTTGGTGGCGATAACTCAAGTGGTGTTGTTTTAACGAATACTTTACCTTTTGAACAGGTTGCTGTTTTCAGAAATAAGATCCAAGTAAATGATTTTACATCTGGTATGAATGATCTTGGCAGGTGGTATAACGAAGCGATGATTATATGTGAGATAAATTATCCGGGTAACTCTGTCCAGGATGCTTTATTGCAGCACTATAGTTATCCGAGGAATTATCAGCCGGAAACTCATTTGAAGGAAAACTATGAGATCACCTGTACTTTTGGATTCAGAACTTCGGAAGCAAGTAAATGGTTATTGATAAATGAAACTCAACTAGCATTAGCGGCAAAGGAACTAAAGTTAAATGATCTTCATACAATATCCGAATTTTTGAATTTTGTTTACCAAGAAAACAAGCGGAAGGCAGGAGCTGCGGAAGGTTTTACAGATGATGATGTTATGGCGACTATGTTGGCTTTACATGGTGCGAAGTTATATCCGCAGATTTTAACTCAGCCAATAAAACAATTGAGAGTTCCGGTTAGTGTAGAAGCAAAACAGGCCTGGAGGCAATGGAGAGCAAAGTTTGGTACACCCAAGAATACACAAGGAGTAATTTTATGATAAGTATGAAGTTTTTTCAAAAAAAACCATTAGATAATCTTGATTACGATTTATCTTCGGCGCCAATTGACTTGTCTGAGGAAATGGTACGAAGGGATAATTATTTTCATTCGTGCTGGATGAAGTTGAAAGCTTTACGTCCGGATCTTCGTGAGGAGATGGATGTTATTGAAATAGATATTGCAGGATATACGGTTTCTCCAAATGGAAGTAGTGAAAACACAGAAAAATCAGACAGCGACACAGACGACAAAGACGGTCACGTTCTCTAAATCGGACCGCTGTCCTGTTTGTAAAAAGAAGTTATGTAAGCGTGCTGAGTTTATGGGTGCAGTGATGATAGACTTTTATCATAAAGGTGCTCATCTTTTAGCAAAACGCATTGTTGTTAAATGTTTGGGCTGTAAGAGATACTTTTATGTTACTGCCGACAAAGGCATTATAAAGGAAGTGGACATTGGCAAATAATAATCAAACAAATGTAAAAGAAGAAACTCAGTTAATATTAACTGATGATGCTTCAAAGATGGCAGCCAAGATTATAAAAAAGAGACGTGATACTTTTAATTTTCCACGTCGAACTATAGTCTTGGAGATAAAAGCCAATATTGCTTATCTTATTGGTGAGCAGAATATACAACTGGTTGGAAATAATATCGTTGCTCTCGATAGAGAACGATCGATCGAAACTATTGAGAACCAGATATTGCCTGCTGTCCAGCGAGATATAGCTGTAGGTACTATGCGTCCAGCTGTTTATGATGTTGTACCTGCAGGAACTGATGATGATGATCGTGCAACTGCTATTGCCGCTGGTAAGGTTATTCCATATCTTCAACGCAAATACGGTAAAACCTTCGCTCGTGGTGAAACCATTTTATGGTATGATATCTCTGGCGTCGGGTGGAGAAAAGTTTATTGGGATCCGGATGTAACTGTTATCGGTATAAATCCTGCTCCGACTAATGAAAATGGAACTCCTAATACTTCTCATATTCCTGATCTTGAAGTTGGCCAGGCTATTACTGAAGGTGAAACTGTAATTGAAGTTGTTCCTACAGGCCAATTAATTTATGACTTCAGGAATCCGCGTCCAGATAGATTGCCATGGATTATTCATGCTCGCAGGGTAAATGCTGAGTGGGTAATAAATCGGTATGGTATTGAAGTTTATAAGTTAGTTCAAGGTAGATTTACCACTTCGCATATGACAGGTGAAACTACTTTTGAAACTAATATTGTAAATGTATTTAATAATTACCGCCAAAAGATGTCTGGTGATACTGACCAGAGAATGACAACCCCGAGAGCAAGTTCAACTCTTGAGGTATTACTTGATGCAGATAAGGAAATTGACTTTTTTGAGTATTGGGCTAAACCGACAAAATCTACTCCAACTGGAATGTATGCCGAAATGCTCGGTGATCAACTTGCTATGCATTCACCGTTTCCTATAGACAAATATCCTCATGGAGAATTGCCATTTACTCCAGCCTTCCCGCTTCATATACAGGGAGCTACTTTAGTAGGACCGAGTAGAATATCCCAGGCAAGGCCATTACAGAGAAAGCTTAACCGCTTAGCCAGTCAGATAGCAGAAAACAATGACATTATGAATAATGCCGTACTTATGGCTCGTAAAGATAATAAAATTGCATATAGAAAACTTGATAATCGTGGTGGTCTTATTATTGAATACGAAGGACAGAATAGACCGGACAGGCAACCTGGTATTCCTATGAGTTCTCAGATATTTGTTTACTATGCTCAAATAAAAGAAGCTATCGATGATATCTTTGCTTTTCATGCACCGAGTAAAGGTAAAGCTCCACGTAATATCGATAGTGGTAAGGGTATTGTTGCTTTACAGAATCAAGATACAATTCACATGGGTCCTATCGTTGAGGCTTTCGAGGAAGCTGATGAGCGTGTTGTTTATCAGGCATTGGTGGTGTCACTTGCAAATTATGAAAAAGGCAGGTTGCTTAATATTGTCGGAGACGATTATGAATGGACTACGTTTGAACTGGATCCTGAACAGTTAAGAGGTAAATTTAATGTTATAATTAAACAGCGCTCGTCTTTCCCTCTTGATACCGACCAGGAACGCAGTGCGACTTTTAGTGCCTGGCAAAGTGGTTTACTCGGAGATCCGCAAGATCCGGAAATTCGATTGTGGGCTATGCAGCAGATAAAACTTGGTAACGTTGATAATCTTATGCAGAAGCATTCGAAGCAGCAGAACTTTGCCAAGATGGAATTTGTGGCGATGCTCGAGGTTCTTAAAGAAGCTGCTCCGCTGCCGGCTGATTCTTCGAAGGAACAGGTAGCTGCTTATATTGAACAGGTTTTATATACTCCTGATATCAATCCATTCGATGATCATATGATTCATCAATACATCCATAATCAATATCTGATGGATAATTATTGGAAGCTTCGAAAAGGTGGTAATCCGTTAGAGTTAGAACTGCTTAGAAGAATGATCCAACATACATTTGAACATCAGTCAATTATAAATGAGATAAAACAAAATCAGTTCCAGCAACAACTACAAGCGCAGATGCTTATCAAGGGAAAAACTCCAGAGCAAATTGTTCTGAGCAAACTTAATTTTAATAGCTCAGATGAAGCAACGAAGAAAACTAAAAAATGAGAGGAATTTTATTATGGATCCAGTAGACAAAAACAACGCAGGCCCAAATCCGGGTACTAGCGAAGTAGTAACCACTGAACCCGGTGCCCCGGCTATCGAAGGTGGTTTTCCGGTTAATCAGACGGTGCCTGCAGTCGATACACCGCCTACGGATGCTGCAGGAGCTCCTGAGCCTGCTGTGGATGGACAAACGCCTGCTATCGTGCCCGAACTAACCCCCGAGGAAGTAGCGGCCGCTGGTGAGCGTCTGAAGCAGGAAAGCTCCAGAAACTCTAAATTGCTTAATGCTCTTGGTGTTGATCCATTGAGTGATATAGCAGAACAGCTTGAGAGTGGCTTAATTACAGAGGAAATGGTTAGGACGCATGTAGCGAACCGGCTTACTCCTCCTGCTGCATCTCCTATTCAGCCGACTGTTCAACAAGTAACAACTGATCCAGTTGCTTTGGCTCAGCAGTCGCTTCTTGATGCCCAGGCATTATATGACAAGGAAGAAGGAAGCGGTGAGGGAATATCTTTACAAACAAATCGTGCCTTACTCGAGGCTATACAAGGCGTTAACGATGCTCGCAATAATGCTATCGAAGATCGGATCAACCGAACGGATGAAAAAAGCCAAGGTGATCAGAATATAGAAGCAGTTCTTAGCGTTGCACGTCAAGGTAATGCGTATGGCGAAATGGATGAGATACTTAGAAGTTCTACAGATGCAGTCACAATTGGGCTTACTGGTATTATTGCTGATAGAGAGGCAAAGGGTCTTGGTATAGATCCTAAAACACTTTCTTCAGGTCAATATGCCTATTTTGCTAATAAGGCATCTGCCCAATTAGGTACACTGGCTAACTTTTATTTTCAAAGAGGCCATGCCGCTGCACAGAAAGGAATTGCTTTAAATAATATTAATAATGGCCCGAACCCGGCTCCGGTAGGTGGAAGTCCACCTGCAGGGGTACCGAGGAACCCAGCTACACCTTTGAAGATTGGACTTAATAATCTTCATGAGGTTGCTCGTAACTACGCTACGGGTTCCGGCCAACAGGTATAAGAAGGGATAAAATATCATGGCTAGTAATGTGGTACAAACAACTGATCAAGTACGCCAGGATTTTCAACATAGTGCGACAGTAGATGGTTTAATGAAGAATGTATATCTTCCTGCATTAAACAATACTACGTTTCACGCTACTCCGTTAATGGATATGTTTGGAGATTTCGGTGGAAAATTAGATTTTGCATCTAATAAAATCATAAAGGGCTTTAAGTATCAAGGTGCTGGTGGTTTTGGTGCGATCTCTGAAGGTGGAGATTTCGTGAAAGGTCGTAGACAGAAAGGTTTCCAGGGTGAGGAAAGAATAAGGTATCTTAACTCTTATGTTTCTCTTACCGGACCTGCAGCAAAGACTGTCATAGCCGGCGAAGGTGCTTATGTAGATGCAATGTCGTCTGCAATTGAGGATACCCTGAAACTGGCAAAGATGAATATGGAACGAATTGTAGGTGGTTCTGGTACCGGTGAGTTATGCCGTTTCCTTGATGGTGGTTCTACTGAAGCTGCGATGGTAACCGGAGAATTTATTAATACCTCCGGAGCTGCCAGTGCGACTGCAGTTGCTTTAACTGGAACAGCAGGCGGAGCTTATACTTTTGTCCAATGGTTGCAGGATGGTATGAGAGTCCATCTGATTAAAAGCTCTGAATTTGATGGCACAATTGCTGCAACTGATATGGTCGAAGATTCTTCTAATGCTGCTGCTGTTTTTGAAGTTGGCAATGTCGATTACACTGCCGTAACATTTTCTCTTAAACTTGTCAGCTCAGATAATGTTGATATCCAATCTGAGATGGCAAGCACGACTGTTGTATTAGTTCTTGAAGGTGCATATGGTGAAATTGAAGCAGCTGGTGGAGTAACAAGTAACCAATGCTTGGAACCTAATGGCTTACTGAATCTGATCGATGATGGTGCTACTTATTCAACCATTTGGGGCAAGACAAGATCCACCTATCCTCGTTCTCTTAAGAGTACGGTTATAGCGGCTGCAAGTGCAGAACTTGATGAAGAATTGTTAATGGGCTGGATACTCGATCTTGTTAATGTCAAACAGACAGTACCGAATGTCCTCGTCACCGATCCTAAGAGTCGCTTGAAGTATTTTACGAACCGAAAAGAAGATCGCCGGTTCGATACTCAGGAAATCTCTGGAGCATTTGGTCTGAAGAGTATTGGTGTTACAATAGACCAGTATACTTTGATGGTCCAGAGTTTGTCCTCATTACCTCTTGGGTTTCTGTTAATGATTACCTCTGGTGATTTCAGTTTTGTTAATGCTTCTGATGGATTCCAGTGGAAAACTGATAACGGTAATACCTGGCGTAACTTTGAGAACAAAGACGGCATATTTGCAACTGCTTGCAGTTATACCAACTTCGTTTGTGAGAACCCGAAAGATCAGTTCAAAGCTACAGGGTTGTCATATTAAACTAGAGTTGAGTCGGGGACAGGTTTTTTTGCTAATCTCCTCCCTGTCCTCGGCTTACTTTTGATAATGAAAGGATTGTATCATGAGACGTAAATTAATATTTTGTTTATTGATTGTTCTGGCTCTTTCTTTTGTTTGCCAGGCAGCTGTAAAGCCAAAAAATCTCTGGAGAAAAAGCCTTGGTGGAAATTTCTCTATGTCTTTCTCCGGAACAAGTGTCATGCGTGATGCTGTACCTTCCGGAGTTTGGACCAAAAGAGAAGGCGATCTCTGGTTTGATATTACCGGAGATGAATTTTATATCTACGATGGTGGATCATGGGCTATAAAGTCCAGTAGCGGTGGCACAACTCTGGATGGTTCTTATGACTATGGCGGTGCCGGTGCAGGAAGAACTATAAATGCAACTGATGGTGCCGTTCAGATTACAAACACTGAGAATGATTCTGCTTCACTTTTAGGATTGACTTACAGTGGTACCTCTACTGGAGATGCATTGACAATTACATTGTCTGGCGGTTCCGGTGATGGTATTGAGTTTGAGAATACTGGTAGTGGTTCCGATATCGAGGGTACTGGAAATACTTGGTCTATATCGAAAGCCGGTGCCGCTATTTTTGCTACATTAGCTCCAACAGGAACATCGACGTTTGTTGATGATATCACTTATACTGGCGCCAACTACAATATGATATGGGACACTTCTGCGGACCAATTGGAATTGCAGGATAATGCCCAAATATCGTTTGGTACCGGTGAAGATGTCGAGATTTCTTTTGATGCTACAGATTTAGTTGTGGCTTTCGATGATCTTGATTGGAATTTCGGTTCTGATGGTGCAGGTGGTGATATTTATATCTATTCCGAAGCAGCAAGTTCGAGAGCTGTCTTTACCGAAGCTACTGATGATTTGCTACTCATTGCATATGATGTAGACTTCGATGATAACTCTAATCTTGTTATCGGTTCAGATGACGAGTTTAATATCGATAATTCTTCAGAGAGTTTAAGAATCATACCGTCTGATACAACTGATGATTTTTCCGTTGTGCTTGGTGTTGATACAAGTGGTCTTGATTTAAAGATCTTCGGTGCAACTACTGCAACATATTTGGAGTTTGATGCTTCTGCTGATGAGTTGCTTTTGAGAAAAGTGGATTTGAAGATTAGTCAAGGCAGTCAGATAGAATTTATTGATGTCACAGACGGTTTAACAGATTGGACAATTGACAATGCAACAGACGAGACACTTCTGTTTTATCCAACTGAAATAACTGACGATCAGACTGTTAATTTCGGTACTGCTACGAATACAACTGATTTCAGATTATTTGGGGCAACCGCAAGTACGGTAGTCTTTGACGCCTCGGCAGATGAAGTTTTGTTTACTGCTTATGATATTGGTATGCAGGATGGTGACCTTATCAATTGGGGCAATTCTGATGATTTTACTATGACCGGAACCAATCAAGCATTTACTTTTGGGACATTAACTTCTGATGAGACAAGTGCCTGGAACTTCGGCGCTGATACTGATGGCGACGATGTTAAATTATTCGGAGCTACTACTGGGGCATATTTCCTTTGGGATGCTGATGCGGATGCGGTTTTGATTGACAAAGCGGATATTGCCTTTAGTGAAAGTGATGGTCTTTTATTCGGCGATACATTAGGTACAGGTGATATCCGTATTGATGCTGCTGCGGCAGTTCTAACTATTGGTCAGGTTGCAGCCGGTACAGGATCAGTAGTGGTTGGTGTCGATGACGCTGGTCTTGACTGGACATTTTTTGGTGATACCACTTTGGTAAACATGAAATGGACAACCGCCACTGGCTTGCTTGCTTTTACAGGACAGGTTAATATAGCAACTTTTGAAGGTACAACTGTTAATGGTGTTGATACGATTCTTGCTGTTGCTGACCCTACCGTTGGTAATCAGGTGTGGACTTTGCCTGATTTAGCTGTTGCTGATACGGTCGCTGTTATGGCATCTACGTTGGCTACAAATGCTCCGGAGGTTGCCAATTCTGTTACTGGTGGTACTAATCAACTTATCATGGAAGGTGCAACTGGTGGGGATGGCTTCCAAACTATTGTTACGCCTGTTGACGCAACAGCAGATAGAACATTGACAATACCCAACAAAACAGGTATTGTGTTAATGGGCTCTGCTGCAAGCGTGATAACTCCATCAACTACACCTACTCTTACTATTGGATTGTCAAATATTTACACCGACACTCCTACTGATAATGAAAACCAGACAATTACTTTTTCTGCTGGTGGTACGGCTGGGGATGAATTGACTATTATCTTTACATCTACTGGTGCTGCTGACGAGATTATTACATTTCATGCAACATTGGTATCAACTACAGGCACTTTAACTATTGACACTACAGCAGCAAGATATTTCGTAATAAAGTTCGTTAGTGATGGTTCTCACTGGTATGAAGTTTCACGAACAGCAGAACAAACCTAAGAACAAGAAAGGATGTTCGTATGATTACTCAATTAAAAATTGATTCAAACTGGAGGCTTATTGCTGTCCATACCACGAAGGAAGCTTTTCTTCTGGCTATTGGAAAACTCAAGGTTAAGTCTCCACATTTTTTCTGGAATTCGAAGCAGAAAACTTTGCAGGTATATGACGGCAAGAGTTTTATGGATCTTGTTGCAACCAAGAAACCTACAAAGAAAAAGAAATAGGGTTTGCATTAGTATGACGTGGCGATGCTTTGTGGCTTGGCACGAGGCATCAGCTACGCCTAACGGAGATTGTTATGCTTGCAGGTATGATATATTTAACAGTTATCGATGATGGTCAGAATCGTCTTAGAACTGCTTTCCACGATAAACGTATTTATTATGGTAGGAATGTGAAGACAGAACGATTTGAAGCATGGTATAAACCGGACAGTTCAGCACCATATCTGATTACATCAGGTGTGAATGTTCATCATTGCCAGAGGAATATGGAAGCTCGTATCCGGTTTGAACATCAGAGGGCATGTGATCAACTTCGTAAGATGGATGAACATAATGATAAAGTCGCTGATGATATACGTGAAGATGCTATGCATGAAATTCGTGCTCAACTTCAAAGCGTGGCTAATGGTCGGATGTTGTTTACTCCGCCAATAAGAAGAAAGGCAGTATCATGAGAACGGCTATTACACCGAATGGTATAAGAGTAGAAACAGAAGCTTTGTACGCTAATGTAACAGGTCGTAAAGGTTTTTCTGCAGGTGAAGCTGATATTGTGGTTGGATCAATCATTGACGCTTACCAACTTGTGCTTCTTGAATATGGCGTTGGTGATTTTGTTTTTCATGAGACTTCAGATACCAAAACAATAACTGCCGGCACTAATTATGTCGATTTGGATGAATATGTTTTTAGAGTAATACCCGGTACTGTCAGGATAGCATCTGAGCGTATTACTTTAAGTTCTATCAGTGAGGCTTCGATGTTACAATCGGATCCTAATCTTGAGGTAACTGGTATTCCAACAGGTTATATTTATGGAGCTTCAGATGATCCTGATATTATCCGGTTGACATTATGGCCTAATCCTGATGCTGCTTATACACTCTCATTCAATTCATTGATTTACCCAGCTGATGATATTAATAATTTTCCGATAGCGGTTCACGGTGCAATAAAGAACAAGTCAAAAGAATTGAGTTGCATTGGTCTTGGTATTCCGCACGTAGCAGGTGGCTTTAAAGTAATTTATGATGAAATGATAGCGAAGATTAAAGATAGTTATGCTGGTGCGCCTACGCATATAGGTCGCAGTATAATAACTGGTACTTCTCGAGGTATTGAAAGCAGGATACGATCATGAGTTTTATTGGTTCAGACATTACAACAATGGCAGCAAGACTTTTACTTGATATTAGTGACGAAGCTTATTTAGCTGATATGCTCACTTATCTTAATGAGGGTCAACGAAGATTTGCAGTTGAAACTCATGTTTGCCAGGCTACTGTTGATCTGACTATAAGTGCTAATACAATTGCATTTACAACAATTGCTGATGCGGTTTCTAATGTTAATGAAGTCATACTTGTTCCTAAAGTAATGCTCAAGGCGACTACGAATCCGTTATTCCTTGACAAAGCGGAACTTTGGGAAATGAAAAGCCTTCCACTTGCAACGGTAATAGTGCCAACTCGTTTCTGGATATTCGGAAAGAAAGTGTTTTTTGATTTACATCATGATGCTTTGCCGAGTTCGACTTCGACAATTTATTTCACATATATACCTGATGATTTGTCAGCGCTTACAGAAACTGTTTTGATTCCGGACCAATGGATAATGGCCCTTGTTCATTATATCGCTTATTGTGTTCGAGTCTCTGATCGTGATGCAGGTCTTGCTAATGGCGAATTTTCTGACTATCAAAATATAAAGAATCAAGCCGCTGCAATTACATTAGCTCAAGCAGGGAGTTATTAAATGTTTCCAATAACACAAGCAAGTGATGGTAAATTTACTCCTGAAGAATTTCGGGATGTTATGATGTCTGATTTTAGAGGCGGTCTTAATATTACTGATCCTGCTGTATCATTGCCGCAAAATCAGTTTGATATTTTTACAAACTTTTATCTTAACCGCCAAGGGCAAATGCATTCAAGGCCTCCGTATAGACCAATGTCTTTTGCTTCATCAACTGCGGATAGAGAGGTTGCAGTTAATATTCTTGATAATGATTGGGTACCTACAACTATTGAACAAGTTTATGTTCTTCGACAGACAGTAACAGATTATTCTTATAATGGAGAGTTATTTGTTATCGCTGGAAAGTTTCGGGATATACTAGCTGTTGAGAATGATACATATATGGTTGTTGTATTTAATAGCACTACCAATAAATGGTTGGTTATCTGGTCCAGTGCAACCGCTTCGAATGTTTCAGTTACTCCTTTTCGTATCAATGCAGCGTATGATTTAATTATTTTCCCTGATGATACTACGCCGCTTCGATGGACACCTTCTTTGGTTAGTGAGGCTGTAACTGGTATTACTTTGGCAGCTGATGGTTTGGTTTTAATGGCTGATACCAGTAGTTTTGCTGTTGGTGATAATATCTTTCTGACTGGTATGACTGGCCCCGATGAAATTGAAGATATTACTTTTACAGTTAAGGCTATAGATCCAAATGTTTCTTTGTCTGTGGAAAATGATTGGACGTCTGGAGTTAGTGCCTGGGTATCCGGTGGAACTTGTTATGGTTATTCTGTCACTTCTGCACTTGGTCTTACAAAACCTGTTGTTGATGCTTTTGCTGTAACGTATACACAAGAGGATAATACAGATTCCGACCAGGCTGTTGATTGTACTGACAATCCTACTATTTATTACAAGTTCTCATACTTTTATGATGATAGTAATACTTCGACAAAGTTTGGAGAATCAGAAGCAGGAACTTCTACTGATGGAGATACTTCGGTTGTAAGTGATTTTGTAAGTGAAGCTATAACAGGCCTTACAATTGCAGACGATAAGATCCTTATGGCTGATACCAGTGGGTTTGTTGCTAACGATACTATTTATTGTAATGATATAGTTGGTCCGACTGATCTCAATGGAATAGCAATGTCAGTTCTTTCAAAGGTACTTAATACCTCATTAACAGTTAGCCATGATTTTGCTCAATCCGCCGCATGGGTATCAGGCGGTATTTGCACTAAGGCTAAATTGCATGACCAACAGATAAAAATTGCAATTGCTGAAGGTACCTCATTTATTCCTGCAGGTGTTTTAAAAATTAAAATATATCGTTCACCAATGAATACTGTTGAAGGGCCATATCGTTTTGTTGGAGAGACTGATTTCTCTACTCCGCCTGACGGTGCCGGCAACGGTGTGGTGAATGATTTTTATGACAGAACACCCTGGGATCATGAAGGAATTGAAAATCTTCCTGATGATACCGATCCATCTACTGCATCCCTGAATATTCTCAATGTTTATAATGTTGGTCCTTATCTTGTCGGGTTCGATGCAACAATGGTAGGTAAACTTATCTGGTCCAGTGCGGCAAGTCCTGATGTTTGGAACCCACTTAGTTTTGACTACTTGGATGGTGTGGGTAAAATTGCCATTGCTTTCAATAGGAAGATTTACATTTTTACTTCTGATAGCACTTGGCAGAAAGAGACTATGAATAACGCAGCAGTGAAGATCTGCAATATAGGTTCTATCGATGGTCGGAGTGTTCAGGATGTTGGAAGTGGTTTAATGTGGGCTGATTATGATAGTGTGTATTTTGCCGATTTTGTTCAGCAGTACGGTTCGAAGGGTGATTTTCCAAGAGATGATGGATATCCTATTTCTAAATCTATTCGCAGGCGAAGTAGTTCTGCTTCAATAGACTCTGCCTTTTTCGAACGTCGTTATTATATAACTTTCGTTGACAGTATCGACTCGATTAGAAAGTGCTTTGTATTTGACGTTGATTATAAATCATGGGCATTACATTCGATGGACCATGAATTCATTACAAGAGGCACTAATAAATTATATTCATTTGGCACTACCATAATAACATATACAACAGAAAGTATTACTGGCTCCGGTGGCGGTGGAGCAAATGTTTTACTTGAATTTGGTACAGGTAACCCGCATTATTTAGCTGTTGGTAACGTTGGTTCTATTCAAGGAACATCAAGTTATGATGCAGGTTCTCCATATGCGATAAATGATGTTGCGAGTTCTACTTCTCTCAGGGTCACTAATGCAGCAACTGCCGATGACGAGAATGGCGTCTGGATTTTCCAGAAATCATATATGTTTGAGCATGACTATGATGGCGTTGTTGCAATCGTAGCTGGTTATTCTGATTATGAAGGAAAAGACTATCACGATTATAGTTATATTATGGGTACGACACTTGAGGGTCTAAGTACAACACTCACAGCATTTAAGAAAAGTGCAATGTTACTATCTGGTGATTTTAGGAAAACGTTTGTGTCGTCTGTATCATTATTAGCCGAAGGTGTGTATCTCAGTGCCAATATTACCCTTGGTGGAGAAGGTGATACTCTTTTAGTATCTAAAGCTTTTTCTGATTCTCTTGGTATTGGTGAAGTGGTGACATTCCCTGCACTCTGGAATACTCATGGTTCAGGTAGAGGATCTAAATGGGCTGAGGGTGCTGCTGCAGCTGCTGCTGCTACTGCTGATTATAATGGATGGGTCGGCGCTACTCAAGGTTCAGCAAGTTTACATAAGAAATTCAGACGCCTGGTCAAATCCAATCAGATTTCACTTAACTTTTCTTCTGTCGATAC
>SDBT01000708.1_pt1 | contig 54203 bp, 95 predicted proteins | sample 2277101 | NCBI WGS metagenome assembly SDBT01 (sample SAMN10404973, study PRJNA504765) | marine sediment metagenome | isolation source: marine sediment core GS10_PC15, 103 cmbsf | place: Arctic Ocean: Southern Knipovich Ridge | collected 2010 | reverse complement strand
CGCTGGAAACAATTGAATAGTGGAAAAGGCACCGGGGGAATAACCCGGTGCCTTTCCTGTTCTTAATGGTTAGATATGGTGGACATAAGCCAGGGTGCGTGATAGTGTAGATTCCGAGCGGGGGAGTCTCCCCCCCCTTAAAGTGGGTGATTGAGAATGTCAGTAAGAGGATTGGTAAGTGCCGTAATCGGCGTGGTGGCTTTTGTCATCATCGACTCGCTGATCACCAGCATCATCACCGGCACAGATACCGGCAGCACCATCATACAGACCCTGCTCCGTGTCATCGTCGCCGCCGCGATCATCATCGGCGTTGTCATGGGTGTCGGTCGGAAAGGCGGCTAGAAATGGCCTGCCGGACCGCTGGAAACAATTGAATAGAGATAAGGGGCATCGGGGTTTAATGACCTTGGGTGCCCCTTATCTATTGGCGAGGGACTAAGGATGGCACGCGGGCGTAATCACTACTGGATACTGGCAGTTGACCCGGATACCGATAAGCCGTATCTGATATACGGTGGTGCAACTGAGGATATTGCCCGACAGCATGGTATAGAAATGCTCGGCCAGGTTGATTTTGAGATACGGGCGTTGCCGACCACTAATCTCCAGCGTGCCAGCTCGTTGCTTAAAGGCAAACGCCTGGAAGATACACATTCATTGAGCAAGGCCAGTCAAAGACTAGGCCACGATAAAAGTGTCAAGCGTATGCGCCACAAAAAGCATAGGCGAAGGGGAGAGGAATAGCATGGAAATTGAACTGATATCATTTGGGAGGGCTTTACTGTTTCTTGGCCTTCCTCTGTTCCCGATGATATTCTTCTTCCAGTGGCAATGGGCGAAAACGTGCCGGACTAAAATCCGCGTACTCGTCGCCGAGAAAGGTGGTGGTGGCCGCTGGGAATATGCGAACAAAGACGGCGGATTCATTGAGATAAAAACACATGATGGGGAGTCCCGGATGTGGCCGGTCAATGAACTGGCGACGATTGATGTTCCCTACCCTGGCGTCGGTTGGGTGCCGTTGTTTCTACAGAAACAGATACGGTTGGCGTTCGTCAATGAGGGCGACATGGAACCCTTGCTGAATCGAAGCCCACACCGAAATAAAATTGCCAGCCCTGACGTTATGGACTATATCAGGCAAAACATGGTCGATGCCGAAGGCAACCTGTCCGATGAGGTGAAACACTACCTTGATGGTTTATCAACCGGACCGACCAGGGAGGTTATCGCCGACCCTGCCGCCCTCGGGGCTCTCCAACGCTCCGGCGTTCTCCAGGCGCTTGCGAGTGTCAGCGATGATATAATGAAAGCCCTTAACGGCGTCAGCGCACAGTTGACCCGCGTTGCGGGGCCGAAGGCTAATATCGTTTACGTGGGGTTGGCGATGGCAATTCTGCTGACAGGTTACGGTATTTTCTTGATTATGCAGATGACGCCGCTCAATGCTGAGTTGATAGCGGCTATGGAAAAGACATCGGTTGCCGAGGTCATTAACAAACTAGACGCCATACAGACGGCGTTGGGTGTGACGCCATGACGCCCGATGGGCCGCCCAAGCCGCCAACGTTAAGGATCACGCGCACAAAGAAGGAGCCCCCCGTTGAAGATGGTGAGGAATCCCCTCCGGTAACACAGGGCGCGATTGAGAAGATTGTCGATTATATGTTTAACCCCTCGCGTGACAAGATACGTGAGGTCACCTTTATCAACCAAATGCAGGCGCGATATTTACCACAATTGGATGTGGTCACTGATAGTTGGGCGCACTTAATTGAAGTCGCCGAGTTCCGGCAAGACCCTGACGAATACAAAAAAAAGTATAAAAGGCAAAAGCCAGTCCCTCCCAATCTGATAGGAGTATTCGTATACCGGACTGCCCAGTGGAACAAGAGCATCGGCGGATTTAATCTCAAAGAAGGCATGAACCTCGCCTTGGCAGAGACGGAAGCGAAAGGTGATCTAGGAGATGACGGACTTGGTGCCCCAGGCGGAATCAATGACTAATTCCCCGTTGAGGATGGTCTACGACGAGTCGGCAGGCTATGACGATGATACTGGGCTGTTACTCCGTCGTGGGCTGAGCGACCACGAACGCCGACAGGCCGTCACGCTCTACCGTCTCTTCAATGAACTGTGGGGTCTTTGCCTCATCCTTGGTAAACCGGGGGCTGGCAAAGACCTGTTTGGAAACTATATTTCGCATACACTTGGCCGGTACAATCCGGGCAAGAAGATTCTCCGGGATGAACCGCCAAGGGAACTTTTCGGCGATTACGCCGGAATATTCGACGAGGCTGCTATAAGCGGAGACCTGAAACGGATGAAAGATGCGGCCAAAGGCTTGGGTATCGCGCAGATTGGGGAGGCGATGGACAAGGTGGCTGATGAGTGGGCTGGCGGCAAGGGACGGGTGATGTTGCAGCACAGCATCCTGTACCTTGTAGAATACTGGAGGTATTGCTACAAAAGAGAACCACACAATCCGATGAACAAGACGATGGGCGGCATCCATAAAGTGAAACGTCATCTTGATACACTGATATTCGGCAGCGTTCAGCAACTTACTGACCTTGACAAGTTCACTTGCCTGCCGTTTGTGGACTGGGTTGTATTTTGCGGCAAAGCATCATACGACCCCACTACCTTTGAGTATCGTATCTACAAAGCGCACTATAACCGGCGCAAGGAAATACTCCAACCATACGGGACCCCTTTCCCTATTACTGTAGACGCTGGGAAACCCCGGAGTTTCTTAGGTGACGGGTTGATTACTATTAAGAAGCCAGACTACCAGCCGGAGACTGAGGAGGAGCAAATAGTCCTCGACGTTATCAAGGCCGGTTACAATACTTATGACGGCCTTGTTGACGTTATCGAATCCGGCGACGACATGACGGAACGTGAAATACTCCAGACCCTGAAAGAGTTGAGGTTGAAAATGAAAGGCTACCGGCCTAAGTTTGTGCTTGACTACCCATGCTGGTTTGGCACGTTTAATTCTAAGAGTGCCGTGCAGTTGTCGTCACCGCTCAAGGTGAAGGTAGGCGACTAAGATGAGACTGCTAAGATATATGCGGAAGTTTACGTACCTCTGTGGCATTAGGGTCTACCTGGCGGTGGTTTACGAGGGTGATATACTTGATACGTCAGAACTCGGAGTGGAAATAGACACAAGCCGGGCCACAGGACGGCGACGGAGAAGGAGACAATAATGGGAAGCATACTTGACAGGATTGCAGGGAAGCGCAACAATGGCATCCCGGCCGGCGCTGTGTTCACTATCACCCAGTCGGGCAGAGAGAAGTTGCAGGAGTTCAAGGGCGACGCCGTGGGTTGCGTGCTGGCCGCCCTTGAGACCGAGGGCTCGATCGGTATTATCGAGATCGCCCAGAACGCTAAATTAGGGCGCGGGTCAGTCGAACGGTTGGTTCCGAAGATGGTCGCCAAGGGATTTATCCAGTACCAGGGCGCAACTCCTGGCGAGGATTATTAACCGTGGGCAAGAAAAAGGCGTTCATCAGTTTTGCTTTGCTGATAGCCGCCGTTCTATTATCAGGCTGTTCACAGTCCGACCCCGGATTCTCCGTCGTGCAAACGTCAGATGGTACGGAAATACTGGTCGATGAATTATCCTCTGCTATTGTCAGTGTCGATTTCCCTCACCATGAGATACACGATGGGGAATCCTTCACCAGTGACATTGTCGATGAGCAACTAGGCAACAATGACACAATCATCTTGGCATGGAAAACCCCCAGTGCCCCGGCGCTAGTACACATGGTTCTGGAGTTCAATACCCTCGTTGGCGGAGATTTGACGCTGTGGGAAGGCGCGACCTGGACAGCAGGTACAGGTAGCCTGAATCCCATATTGAATCGAAAACGAGATAGTGTGACTACGTCTATTTTGCTGGAGGATACGACGGGGCCGGGATTCACGGCCACCGATAACTTGTCAGCGAACGTCACAGGACTCAACACGGGGGCGGCGATACAACTCCACCACTTCCACGCTTGGGGGGTGAAGAACAAGATATCAGCGGTCGGGGCCAGAGACGATGAGTGGTTACTGAATCCTGATACCCAATATGCGCTAGTCTTCACATCTAGTGCTGTTTCCAACAAGGCACAGATAACGGTGAACTGGTATGAGCGTACCAATCCGATAATCCCCATCGGAGGAGGAGACGACATGAGTTTATTATTTGCTGTATTGGCGGTGTTTTCCGTGGCGCTGACGGTAGGCATGTTTGCTACAAAACAGGTGCTGCTCGGTTTCCCCAGCGTTATATTCTGGGCAATACTTGGTGGTTTCTGCTATGATCAGTCCACCGCCACATGGGATATGTGGTATTTCACCTTCTTTGCTAGTATAGGAATGGCTATATTCTGCTCCATTGCCATGTACGGACTGCGGAACATAAAAGAAGAATTGGAAGACGGCGATCAGATGATTGACGAAAAAGGTGGGGTTGAGGCTGAGTTTTACGACGATGGGGAAGGCACTCCTCTTGAAGCGTATGAGAGAGATACGTCCAGTGGGGGAAGTGCGAAGAAGATTCGCGCTCGCGCTGACAAACGACGGGGCCGAAAATGAGCGGCATGGAATGGGTGGCATCCTATTTCATACTCGGTAGTGTCGTTCTCCTCATCTTTGACCTGGTAACTGGCGGCAGAATCCGTAATAGACTCCAATCAGCCACCGATGAGACGCAGAGCAAAATACTTGAGGGCGGTTCATACATCGGGCGTACTACCTCGGGTATCATGTTCGCTGTCGCCCTTATTTTATTCTGGTGGGTGGTTCTGGTCGGCGCCGTTATAGACGCCCGGAGTCGAAAGGCAGTTGATACGAAATCGGACAATGAGGTGGATAATGGGTAGGGAATCCAGGGAAAGACGGGAGAGGATACAGGCGGGGTTAGAGCAATCCAGAGTACGCGCAGCCGTCGAGAAGATTGGTCGGGCTGGTATAGTCCATGAGTTGTCGAAGGGCTCGGTTGGTGAGCAATCGGACCGCCTTGACAGTTTACGCGGCACCGGAGAACTCCCGGCATCAAAACTCAAGAAGTCGCTGATGAAGAATGCGCCAAGGGAAATGGATACAGCGATAAAGAAGTTCAGAAAAAAAGGAAAACCCGTCACCGTGGGGACTCTTTGTGCTGAAATAAAGAACTCTCCTGAGTTCTTGAGAATGTGTGCGAATGCGGGGTTGACGATTAAGTGGTTCGAGAATCTAGCGCGTGAGCGCATGGAGGCACACGGTCTATGAGATTCGAGTTTACTGGGAGTAAAGACCAAGTGAAGGCTGTCGAAGATTGCATCTGTGCTACCGGTCATAAAACCCGAGTCCTATCCCCGTTCAGGCAACTTTCGGACCTGATGCAAGGAGGTGATATCCCCAGTATGGTAAAGACCATAGAATACGAGGTCTTGCCGGACATGGATATCGACGAACAACTCCCCATCGGACAGGCTATCGAGAACGCACTAGATTTTCTATGGGGGGAGACACCACACTACAGGGTGCATTTCTTGTATGACTCCCGACCAGGTTCCAAGTCGAAGGTAACAATAAAAGGTGGCAAGGATGCAGTTGTCAATCTGTGCCGAGGTATCCCCAGATTCAAGGAGGCCATGCTCAATGTGGTTTCTTGCCGGAGCGCAGCGGTAAAGTGAGCGACAAGGCAAACAAGCGGTGGGCGTATTTTATCGGCGCCGGCCTTGCGCTGTCCCCTATTCACAATCAATGGTTGACCGACCTCGCCACAACCGCTGACGGTGCGACCCTGTTCTTCCTTCCAGCATTTGCCACGCTTATGTGGCTGATGGGTTCGCTGATTTTCCTCACCTACCGCATCAAACACTGGAGGGACATCGACTGGGGCAGTAAGGCGGTATATATCCCCTTGCTGGTAATAGTCGCCGCAATAGGGCTATCAGGCTTCACGGCGGACACTCTGATGAAAGGGCTTGCCCCGTTATTTATGGCCGTGACGATGTTCGCGGTCTATCTTGTCTCCAGGACACTCGGTAGAGATATATTCATGCCCCTCGCTGTCGGCGCCGCCGTGGCGTCGTTGGGCGTCATTGTGTTCGCGCTGATGAATCCAGGGACGGTCACAGGCGGCTATATTTTCGAGTTGAATTACGATGTCATAGTGGGCTACGTTTTGCTCGGCGCCGCTATGGTATCGACCCGCTGGCGGGCACCGTTGGCGGCCCTGTCCCTGGTTGGTTTGTTTTTCACCGGCTCACCCGAGGCGGTCTTTGTCCTCGGCGTTCTTTTCCTTGTCGTGATGGTTCGGCGCGATTGGGGGAAGCGGCTGTTTGCCGCCGCCGCCGTCCTGCTCGTTGTGGCCGGAATATGGTTTGCGTTGGGGTATGGTCAATCGCTCTACCAGTATACTTTGCAGACTGTGCGAATGGACAATGAGGTCAATAGCACAGAACAGGAATATGGAGTTACGGCGGACACCAACATCGGGTATCGCTTTGTCAAAGCGGCCCAAGCGATGCGTGACCTCAAACCACTCGGAGAAGGATACAACGTGACGGACTTCGGTTCGCTCTTTGTCGTCCACAATGTCCCGCTGGTTATTGTCCAGCAACTCGGATGGCCGGGGATACTCGCCGGGATTGCGTGGCTGTGGGTGACGATTTGGTGCCTGGTAAAGACGCGGCTGAAATACGCCTTTGTGCTTGTCCTGGCGGCCTCCGTGTTCGATCACTTCTTCTGGACACAGATGGGGCCGCTTTGGTGGGTGCTTATCGGCGTGGCGACGGCAGGCGGGGTAAAGACTGACCTACTGTTTAAGAGGAATGAGGATGACTAATAAGGCGCTTGAAGACCTGTACGCAGAGGTTCCAGCCTTCCAATGCTCTCCGGGATGCTCTCTTTGTTGTGGGATTGCGCCTATCGCTCCGGCTGAGATTGATAATATTGCGTCATGGATTGCGATGAACGGTGTAAAGGTCAGGACGATGGGTATTGACTTACTCACTTGCCCATACGTTGTTGACGACCGATGTTCAATACACCCAGTCAGGCCACTTATATGCAGGCTGTTCGGAGTAGTCGAAGATGAATTATGGCGCTGCCCCGAGGGCGGGGTCGCAGATAAACTCATTACAAAGGTTGAGGCTGACAGTCTGATAGACAAAGTATTTACAACGGAACTAGGAGGGAAATTAGACTGATGCCAGCGAACGTAGCAATTGAACCCCGGATGCTGCTCAATGACAGAGAGGCCGATATACTACGCCTGATGGCGGAAGGGGCTAATTACGAAGAAATACAGGAAGGCATTCACTTTTCCTACAGTTCCGTGAAACGGCACAGACACAATCTCTACCAGAAGATAGGGGCAACAAATGCGCTTCAGGCTGTTCTTTGGTATCATGATGTAGGCCGTGAGACAGAGAGACAGTCTTGCACAGATGCACAGATAACCGTTCTTGGTGAACCAATGGCGACAATACTTAGTCAAATCGCTTATGGGGATGGCACGGCGGAGATAGTGACCGTTACACATTACAGTGCTGATTCCGTTAAAAGGTTCATACAGCGGATGTATACCATCATCGGCGTCTGTTCCCGCGAACAGGCGGCGCTATGGTTCCACAACAAGCCCATTCTTTTTTGTCGCGTCAATTCCTGTTACGCGCTGGTGACGGCATGAACAACCCAACAGAATTAGAAGGAGAGGAATAAATGGGATTCAATAGGATAGCCAAGAAGCTGATGCCCGACCTGGCGGATATTGATGGGGCGATTATCATGGTCAACGCATCCGACCCCCAGTTGGCGACGGTAGCCCTGTTTCTGGCGGCGGTCGAAGACATATCGCATTTTGTCGTCCTCAATAAGACCGACATGGTTACCAGGGAGGCCATGCCGGACATCAAGGCCGCGTTCAAGGATGAGCTTATCACGGCGGCACTCACCGAGGCAGACGGTTGGCGTGGTATGCAAGAAATCGAATACCGGCTGAGTCAGTGGCGGAAAGGAAGCAAGGTCGCCATCCTTGGAGTATTCAACTCTGGGAAGTCTACATTGATCGGACGGCTGACCGGAGCAGACCTTAACATAGACGACATTCCTGGAACGACGTTAGAGTTCACGCAATACGACTACAACGGCATGACGTTGATTGATACCGTCGGTCAAGTCGTGGACGTGAATATGCCGCTCATGGTCTCCGTTGACTTCGACGATTGTTTAACCATTGAGGATCAGGTACGTCATGTTATGCGCGTGGACTCCTCCGGCATCGTCGAGTCAATGACGACGGCGACACCAGGATTGATTGATGCTGTGATTGAGTTGATGGCGATGGTGGAGGCGGGCAAAAAACTCGTTATCTGCGGAGCTGGGGCATCGGCGTTGGTCGCTATGGAGATGGCCGGTCAGGCGCAAGAGACCGGCCTGCCGGTGATATGTTTCACCAACAACTTCGCCAGTATGCAGCCGGTCAGTTTCGCCAAGGGAATCGGCGAGGATGAAGGGTCGCTGGCTGACATGATTGCGCTCGTCGCCGAGCCAGGGGATACCGTTATCGGCGTCTCAGCGTCGGGCGGGACCGGATTTGTCTTTGAGGCCATGCGACAGGCGCAGGACAAGGGGGCGACAACCATAGCCATCACCGAGAACCGGGATACCCCGATGGGTAAGGTCTCCGATATAATCATCAAGAGCGAGGCGAAGCCCGAAGGACCAAGTTCATCTCGTGTTCAGGCGGCGCATTTAGCCATCGGGCATGCCCTGATACTCACCGTCGCTTATCAACGCGGTATTACGGCAGAGATATCCATACAGTACATGATAGCCAAAAAAGTGCGTAATAAAAAAATGGGCGTCAAGTAATGGATATCATGCTCACGTCCTCCAACGATAAAGTAGAGGTTACTGATGGCAGAAGCAAAACCACGGAAAGACGTAACTACTTTGACGGTTCGCGCCCTTCTTGGAAGGAGTGACCTACAAGCGTTAGTTGATGACCTCCTCGATGAGGACTGCCCTATACTAAAAGGGATAGTCCTGTACGAGACTAAGGACGGATACATGCTGGGGGCTCTCTGTGGCGCGACCTATCAAGATTGTTTTTCTCTGGTGGGCTGGGCAGCCCCTGAACTACATTGCCAACTTGAAGCAAACCAGGACGACGATGATGACGACGAGGATGACTAGGCCAGGGGGGCGTTGAACTGTGAAGGTCGTTGCGGTTATCCCCTGCCTTAATGCCCAGACTACGGTTGCCAACGTGGCGGTAACGGCGGCTGCCTACTGTGATAAGGTGGTGGTCGTCGATAACGGATCTACGGACAATTCAGTGGCAAAGATAAGTTCATGGGAGGCTGTGTATTCTCTGGCGGTTGTTTTCTGCCATACCAGGGGAGTAGGCGCGGCGACTCGTATGGGCATGGCTGAATGTTTGGACGCCGATGTGGTGGTCACCCTGGACAGCGACGGGCAACATGACCCGCGTGAGATACCGGCCATAGTCCAGCCGATTGTAGACGGGGTGGCTGATATTGCAGTCGGCTCCCGATTCATCCGTCCTTACACCGGGCCGCCCTACAGGCGTTTCGGAATCAGCGTTATCACCTGGGCATATAACCTCGGCCACCAGCAGAAACTGACCGATTCGCAGAGCTGCTTTCGTGCATACCGGCGGGACGCGCTGGACAAACTGTTGCCGATAATTAGTGACGGCTTCACGTATAGCGTGGAGACGCTCATAAAAGCCCGTTCGCTGGGTATGCGCGTGGTCGAAGTCCCTATTACGTGCATTTACAATGCCGACCGGCGACAGAACTCCACAATGCCGCCCCTCCGTCACGGCCTGACAGTGTTGACCGGTGTTATCCTGTGGCGGATGCTGATGATATTCCGTCGGATGCTGGTTAAAAACTAATTTTCTCCAGGGGCTTGACAACTATCGGTATTACCCTTATACTGCTGTGTAGTTATTGCCGATAGTAAGGACGGGTCGTGGCCGCAACAAATAAGGTATACATCATCGCTGAAATGTCCGCCAACCACAACCAGGACTTCGAGACGGCGGCAGAATTGATTCAAGTCGCGCACTATGCTGGTGCCGACGCTATCAAGATTCAGACATACACGCCCGATACCATGACCATCAAGAGCCCACGCCCCGAGTTCCTAGTCAAAGGCGGGACGCCGTGGGATGGAACCACCCTCTACGATTTATATTCCAGAGCCTTTTTGCCGTGGGAATGGATACCAGACCTCCAGAGAATAGCAACAGGACTCGGTCTGGACTTCTTTTCATCTGTCTATGACAGGACTTCGGTTGACTTCATGGAGAAACTTGGAGTCCCGGCGTACAAGATTGCTTCCTACGAACTGAACGACCTTGACCTTATCAGTTACGCGGCAGCGACCGGCAAGCCACTCATAATGTCAACCGGGATGGCAAGCATGGTCGAGATCAAGACGGCGGTCAAGGCGGCTGGCAAGAACGTAACCATCCTGAAATGCACAACCGCTTACCCCACGCCGTTTAGTGCCGTCAACCTTCATCAGATAACCGAACTGCGATCCTGTCTGCACGTTCCGGTCGGTTTGTCAGACCATACGCTCGGCATTACGGTTCCGGTGGCGTCGGTTCCTCTCGGGGTGACCATGATTGAGAAGCATATCACGGTAGACCGGGAGTTTATCGACGGCGAGTTCTCGCTGATGCCTCGTGAGTTCAAGGCAATGGTTGAAGCGGTACGGAACGCCGAGGCGGCGTTGAGTTGCGACCATATTCATTCCGTAGAGGCAGAAAGCAGGCAATACCGCCGGTCACTGTATGCCGTCGCCGACATAGTTCTCGGTGAACAGTTCTCACGCGAGAATGTGCGCTCTATCCGACCAGGCAACGGGTTACCACCGTCGATGATCGACGACGTGCTGCAAAGTTGGGCGACCGTGGACATATCACTGGGGACGCCGCTGGCGAAGGAGATGTTGGGAATATGAAAGTAGAAATAATTTGGAAAACGATAGCAATTAGCATGCTAGTCTTAACTGTCGCCTTCGGCGTGAGTTATCTGATCCTCAATACCTCCGGCCAAAGAGACGAACAAGAGCCTTTAGATACTGCGCCAATTATTGAATTTGACGCCTCGGAGCCCTGGGATAACGGGATGAACCTTGCATGGATACCGCTTGATAAGGGCAATTTCTACCCGTACATCAGGACCGGGACGCTTGACGCCTTACAGGGATGGATTAACGATAACCCCGATAAGGCAGTTGTTTCGTTCACCGGAGATAGTTCTTCCTCGCTAGGGGGAGGGCAGACGGGTTGGCTCATCATCTACGAAGTGAAGGAATAGAATGAAATACATGTATGTAATCGCAGCGATTGTCACGATAGTGTCGATGTTTATGTTTGGGTTCCAGTCTGGGTTATGGTTTGGGAAAGCAGCCGACTCTACGCCTTTGGATACTGTAGAAGGCACGGTATTTGACAGGAAAGAGTCATGGGATAATGGGCGTAATCTTGCGTGGATTCCGCTTGACTTCAGCCACTATCCCTCCGAACTCAACAATAAGGCACTTGACGCTGTGCAGGATTGGATTGACGCAAATCCTGACAAGACAATTGTGACCTTCTCCAGCGATAACAGTTATGGGGAAAAGCAATCTGGTTGGCTTATCATCTTCCAGGGGGAGTGAGTGATGAACAGTATTTTAACAATTGTGAGTGGATTGCTAATCGGGTATCTAGGTATGTGGGTCTGGGAACAGCGCAAACGTATTAAAGAACTGGAGCGCACCATAGCGAAGATCCCTGACGGTTACTCCGCAGCATCTGCCGCCTACGCATTCTTAATCAGTATGCCAGTTGGGGCAAGGAGGGTCAAAGCGCAGGGTTTAATGTGCCAACTCAGGGACTACCTTGCGGATGCCTCTGGCAAGAGCGGGGAAGAAATACAGGTAGAGTACGAACAGAGCGCCATCCGACAGGCGATAAAAAAAGTAACCCAATTGCCGTCCGGGTCAGGTCAAGGGAGTGAGTGATGAGCGATTTAGGAATAGGTGTTACACTTGGCGGTATTGACTTCCAGGTACGTATGTCACAAGTAATGATCGCTTCTGGAATCATACTATTGCTTCTTGTGGTTGGCAGAGTGTTGTACGATCATGCCCACGACACCGGTTATATGATGGGGTACAATGACGCAATATCCGGCCAGCCTATAAACGAGGATGCAGAGAAAAGTTTGTTTGAGTGGGGAACGCGGTAATGACAACCCCCTACTACCAGGACGGAGAGGAAGGGAAATGATGAAAACTGAGGATAAAGTCCCTATTGGTATAGCATTAATTTTAGTGATGGTAATGGTGGCAGTAATGGGTTATACCCAAGGCCATAAATTCGGATACCGCGATGCTTCCTATGCGATCCCGCTGTACCACGAAGTGACAGGCGTGTTCCCTGATCAGGAGTGGGTAGATAGGGCTGTTGGTCGCACGCTAACCGACCGCCATGACATCATTGATATGCTTTATCCCTTCGGTGAGTTTGACATTGCGGACGAGCAACCCAACGAACTACAACGATAACGGGAGTGAGTAATGAAGGCAGAAAAGCCAGTTGGTGAATATTGCGTTGTAGTACGACTGTATGTGGGCGAGAGTAGTTGTAAGTGTCCTCAATTGGATTCTACCGCCACATTAGAGCCTCGCTGTCTCAAGTATAGCCAGACTCTCGGTTGGAATACAGTAGGGAATATCCTGAAGTGCCCGGAGTGTTTAGCGAAATGACAAGAAAGACGATGCTCCCATACAGCCACCAGCATATTGACGACCACGACATTGAGATGGTAGTCAACGCCCTCAGGGCGGACAGAATCACCACGGGCCCGCTTGTAGATAAGTTTGAGCGGAAGGTGGCTGATTATTGCGGCGCGAAGTATGCCGTGGCCGTATCGAGCGGCACAGCGGCACTCCACACCGCTTGCTACGCGGCTGGCATCCGGCAAGGTGATGAGGTGATAACATCGCCCATGACTTTCTTCGGCACGGTCGCCTCGATAATGTACTGCCAGGGAACCCCGGTGCTGGTCGATATCGGAGACGACGGCAATGTAGACCCGCGTGCAGTGGGGAGGGCAATAACGTCCAGTACAAAGGCGATTATGCCCGTGGACTATGCCGGTCAGCCGTGCGACCTTGATGTTATCATGGAATTTGCCGCCGAAAAGGGTTTGGTGGTAATAGAGGACGCTTGCCATGCGCTTGGCGCAACCTACAAAGGACGGCGTATTGGCAGCATCGCCGATATGACTGTCTTCAGCTTCCATCCGGTGAAGGCTATAACGACCGGTGAGGGCGGGATGGTGCTGACCGACAATGAGGATTATTACGCGACAATGCGTCGATTCCGGTCGCACAATATCGAGCGAGACCCCGAAGACTACTGGATATACGATATTAAAGAACCAGGCTACAATTACCGTCTAACCGACATTCAGGCGGCTCTCGGTATTTCGCAAATAGGGAAACTGGATGAATTCATTGAACGGCGCCGGGATATTGCCTCCCGATATGATGCCGCTTTCGGCCACCTGCACCATTTATGGCCGGTCACTATGGATACCAAGGATTCGCAGACGGCCCACCATCTATATGTTGTGCTGCTCAAACGTGGTCACAAGGGCTGGTTCATGCGCGAACTGATAGACCGCAATATTGGAGTACAGGTTCATTACATCCCGGTCCATTGCTTGACGGTGGCAAAGCGACTGGGTTACTGGAAAGGTGACTTCCCGGATGCGGAAGAGTTTCACAAAGAGGCCGTCAGCCTCCCGATATTCCCCAGCATGACCGCTGGCGACGTTGACGACGTTATTGAGGCCGTCCTTGAAGTTCTTAAAGAGGTGACACATGGGATCCGTTAAACAAGAAAACGAATGGGCATCCAAGTTCGGGAGCGACTATACCGAGCGTAATGTAATGACCGTCGGCGAGATGGATGAATTGCACTATGGGCGGTATGGTGTCTCCAGGACGGCGATGAACAAAGCCTTTCTCCGCGACATGGACAAAGACATTCGTATTCTGGAGGTCGGGGCAAACATCGGGAATCAACTGGGATGCTTGAGGGACATGGGATTCACGAATCTCTACGGTGTTGACGTTTCGCGGAAGGCCGTAGAGATGGCTAAAATACTCAATCCCGGTGTCCACATCATTCCGGGCTCGGCGCTGGACTTGCCATTCCAGGACGGGAACTTCGACTTGGTATTCACCTCGGGGATGCTGATCCACATTAACCCCGACGACATTCGGAGGGTCATAGGGGAGATATACCGTTGCTCATCAGCCTATATCTGGGGATTAGAGTATCACGATATGGTCTACCAGGAAGTCCCGTACCGGGTTGACGAGGTGGGCCACTCTATGATGTGGAAAGGACCGTTCCAGGCGATGTTCTGTCGGCACGGAGTCGAATTAAAGGAACTGGCATATTACCCTTACCTGGATGGCTCCGGGAACGAGGACGCCATGTATCTACTAGAAAAAGTGAGTGGATAGGACAATGACCGAAAAAGAGACCTTTTTACGTCTACAATGCACACATCCCCAATGGGAGTGTGAGTTTAGGGAACAGCACGAACAGCACAACTGCCTTCTCTATCTTTCTGAATGCCACGCTCCATTCAAGGGCATGAAGGATCGCAGTAATGATAAGGTAGCAGCTATCGGGCATATTATCGCAAGCGGTAGTGGCCTTGGCGTATAGCGAAAAACACGAATTACAATGGAGATAATCATGGAAGCAGTTGAAGTAAAAAGGCTACCCATTCTATTCTCCGGTGAGATGGTCACCGCCCAAAGAAAAGGGCTTAAGACCGTGACCCGGAGAACAGCGGGTCTTGATAAGGCCAACAAACATCCTGATGAATGGGAGTATCAAGGACTCAACGTCCACGGCCAGCATCTATTTTATCCAAAAAGTGAGGAATACCTAGATGGTTGGGATGGGCTTGCGCGTTGCCCATACGGGAAGGCTGGAGATATTCTCTGGTTGAGGGAAGGGTATAGGTCTCTCATCTGGATGCCGGGATTCTTAACAGTAATCACGTACAAAGCCGACGGAGAGACGAGGCAGGTTCTAGTTCCGGTTGATGCCCATGTTCAACTCCCTGGCGGGCACCCTGGTATACATCTGCCGCAATGGGCAAGCCGTAAAGACCTTCTGAATGTGAGCGTTAGGCCGGAGAGGCTTCACGCAATATCCTATACTGACGCGATTGCAGAGGGAATGGATGACAATGCCCCTCTCAATAACTACGGAACAGGGTCGATAGCCAAAGACGCGTTCGCCGCCCTCTGGGATAGAATAAATGCACAGCGCGGCGCTGGTTGGAACAAAAACTTTTGGGTCTGGAGAGTCGAGTTTAGGGATATTGAATAATGAAAGACCTTACCCTGGAGGATATGACCAAGCCAGAACTGATTAAAATAATCACACAAAGTTTCGCCTACCAGCCAACACAAAATAGAATGAGGTTGGTTAGGTGGGAATCCGTGTGTGAGGCAAGCCAAAAGCTAATGACTGAATCTATTGAGGAACAGAAGGAATGGGCAGGCAAGCCGGAGGTCCATAATCACGCGGAATGGCTCAAGGCCAGTGAAAAGTTTGATGAGGGGATGAGGTTGGGCAGTAAGGCCGATGCGTTCCTACAGGAAATAAATAAGGACAGTGCGTAGATTTCTGATGAGTAGAAAATTAACAATATACGAACCACGAGGCAGGGCGAAAGAGTTTACCGAATTGGCACTGAACCATTATAGCGGTTGCACCCACTCCTGCCGGTATTGTTTCGCCCCAACCTTCACACACCGGGAGCGGAATGACTTTCACATCAATGTATCTAGCAGGGTTGGAATCCATGACATTACCAAAGGGGCTGCCGAATGGAAGGGGGAGAAAAAGCCCGTCCAATTATGCTTTGTTACCGATCCGTATCAACCCCTGGATGCGGAATTGAAGTTGACACGCCATGCTATTCATATACTCAATCAGTACGGCTTTCCGGTTCACATTCTAACCAAAGCCGGGAAGTTGGCGCAACGAGACTTTGACTTGCTGGCCGCCTTTCCCGGCAATGCCTTTGCAACAACACTGACGTGTTCGACGGACGGGTTGTCGGCGCTATGGGAACCGAGAGCGGCGACGGGACCGGAACGCATTGCCAATCTAAAAGCCGCACATGCGGCGGGGATTGCAACATGGGTCAGTTTAGAGCCGGTCATTAACCCCGAGCAAACACTGGAGTTAATTGAAATGGCCGCCCAGTACACAGGACACTTCAAGGTCGGGACGTTGAACTACCACTCGCGGGCAAAAGAGATAGACTGGCCGCAGTTCGCCAGGGACGTGATTGATCGACTGGATAGCGTAGGAGCCCGGTATTACATCAAGGCCGACTTGGCCGTCCACTTGGGCCGGACGGCTGGGTACTGGAGCGATACTGATGAGTGATATGGATTTGTACGACGAGTGCCAGACATGCCAGCACATTGAGGAAGCCCACGCCATTGATGCGCCGGATGGGGAACAGGAATGTAACGAAGAAGGCTGCCGGTGCAGACAGTACATTGCTTAAGATAATTAAGGCCGCCGCCCACCTGGGCCTTGCCGCCGCCTTCCTGTACGTCTTTATCTCCGTGGCGGTCAAGGGCAGCTATCTCGTGACGGAACCGCTGGCCCTGGTGCTGGCCCTGGAGATTATCCTAATGGTCCTGCTGGTGGTTACCGACTTGGCCGACATGGTGGAACGGCTGCGGCGGTTGGGCCGGAGTAAACGGAGGAAGGAATAACATTGGCAGTGAGAATGATTCGACTTGCTTGTATCGGTATGACGGTCGTAGCGGCCAGCGTGGCTTTACTGACCCCGGCCACGGGCTATGAACTATCGGTCTATGCAAGTACGCCGGTCGCCGTGTGGATCCTGATTGCCCTCAGCTCGGCAATCAGCGTCGCAATGTTAGTCAAAGCCGCCAGGACACCATCCGCCGATAACCGGTGGATGATTGCTCTCGGGGTGTTGGTCGCCAATGGCGCGCTCGTGCTGTTGATCAGCGTGCTTCGGGACTATTACGCCGTCGGCGGTGATTCGCTGATGCACATTGGGTACGTCCTGGACATGACCGGCAACCTGGAATGGTCGGACAGTAATATGTATCCGGCGATGCACCTGCCGTCCGTCATACTTTCCTTCCTCGGTGTCTCTCCTGCGTTGTCGGTTGGCGTCGCCCCGGCGTTGTGGTACATATTCTACGTCGTGACGTTTTATTTCCTGGCTCGGTTTCTGTGGGAAGACCATCAGGATAAGGGCATGGTGATTGTGGCGGTCACATTGGCGGCGTTCCTTTTCGTGCCGGTGACGGCGGGGCTGACCGGAACGACGGTCGCCCTGGCGTTCTTCCCGCTGACGTTGTTGACGGTGTTGCGGCTGCGCCGGGAGTTTGCGGCCCGCAACGTTATCGACTTTCTGATAGTGTTTATCGTATCGGCGTTGCTTCATCCACAGGCCATAGAAATGCTGATGCTGTCAATGGGCGTCTCATGCTTTGGCGGACGTAACTGGGTGAAGATGGTAGTGGTCACAGTGTTGGCGACCGCCGCGACGGTTTGGTGGGTGGGATACTGGTTTAATCTTGATGTACTGGGCCTGGTAATGAATGGAACGATGAACGGGACCGGGAGTGGTGTCGTGCCGGACGGGCTGCAATACGTAGGGCTCCCTTTCCAGGGAATAACGCTGGAAGGCGTCGAGGCGACGCGCACTATAGGCGGGTCGGACGGTATGGCACTTCTTATTCAGCGGTTCGGAGTGGAAATTGTGTTGGGTGCGTTCGCTGTCCTCTGCCTGCCGACGAAACGGGTCAATGTTATCGCCACCTTGTTTGTGGTCGTCAATGTTCTGTGGGTAGGCGGTTGGATACTCAACGGCGCGACATACGGTGGATTCCTGGTACGCTTGATGTACTGGGCGCCGATGCTGTCGATACTTGTTGCCACGCCATATATTCATAGTCTTTTGCCGCGATGGCGTGGGATAATAATGACCGCCATACTCATCGTAATGGCCGTCTACCCGATATTCCGCGTCTATCAGTCCCCTATGACCGGGTTGGACAGTAGACAGATTAGCCACCAGGAAGTTAAGGGAGCCACATGGATTATTGAGAATGGCGACCCCGACATATACATTGACCACCTTAACTCGCAACGCATCAGCCGCTACATGGCGGCGATATACGGTGCCAACAAAGCACACTGGAATAGAAGTCAATACTGGTTGGCGAAGTATGAGCCGGCTGTCCGGGGATTCCTCAGCTACCAGGACTTTGAGTCGATCGGGGAAGCCTACGACGATGACGTTTATCTGGTTGTCACCAAGCACGACCGGCTGTTGCCGCGTTGGGATGCCGACCAGTTGCACCGCATAGAGACCGACCAGGCGGCGAAGTTGATGTACGCCGACGGAGACGAGTACCAAGTCTGGTATATCGAGGGGAGGAAAGTTAATTGATTCGACCGCTTATATTTGGAATACTTCATTGGGCGTCACAGTCTTACCCTAAGTGCCTGAGGCCGATATCCCGGCCCATATATCAGTGGGTGACGCAGTTCCGTGTGGTACGCCGAATCATCTGGGGGGTGACAAGCCGCGAGAAGTGTCACGAATACTGGTCGGACCCTCCAGATGACCTCAACCAGCCGCTGACATATTATCTTGATGGATGGGAAAGCAGCGGGTATTTGTTAAACCAACTGGAGGGGCGTGTCAAGAACGCCGACAAGATTCTTGAAATAGGATGCAACGTGGGCCGGAATCTCTACACTTTCTACAACCGGGGATACTCCCACCTGACAGGTATTGAGCTTAACCCTAAGGCCGTGGCGCTGATGGCCGAGAAGTTTCCCGACATGGCAGAAAATATTGTCGTAATCAACAGCCCAGTGGAGGACGTAATCAATCAACTTCCCAGCAACAGTTTTGATATTGTATACACGATGGCCGTCATGGAACATATCCATGAGGACAGCGAGTGGATATTCAAGGAGATGGTCAGAATCAGCAAAAGGCTTATCGTTACCCTGGAGGATGAGGTGGCGGTGTCGTGGAGAACATTCGCCAGGAACTACCAGCAGGTGTTTGAGGAACTGGGGGCTCGGCAGGTGAGCGTCGATAACTGCGGTGCGCTCCCCGAGATGTACGGGTCGTTCAAGTGCCGCATCTTTGAGGTCGGAAGGTAACTGGAAGGCTAAATTATGAAATATCTGAGAAACAAAGCAAGCGGTAAAATCCACGTTGCTGAGGCGGCTGGCGGTCGTTTTGGTTACACGCTTTGCGGGGTATTTGCGCTCACCCTCGATGAAGATAAATGGGTTCTTGCTAACAGTGGTGACGCCGCCAATTGCGGGAACTGTAAAAATATCCTCAATCCACGCAAACGGAGTGCGTCCTATGGGTAAAAGGATAGTGCATCTAGCGGGTGACAAGTACGAAAATGCCAAATCTGCGGCGCAAATCTTAGAGGCGATTGAGGACTTGGAAGCAATCGCGTTAAAGGATATCGTTGACCGCAATAGACCTTACGACGGACAACCTTGGACTGACACCGGGGATAGAGGACGGACGCTCGTTGAGGGCGTCACGATGCGCGATGTACGCGACTGTTTTATCCTCGCTCTGTTCGATTCACAACCATATTCAGAAACCCCAGCACAGACGCTTGACGACCTCGATCTGGAGAACATGAGTCTTGAGGCTATATCGCAAAATATGTCCTGCTGGGTCGAGCGATACATGGGCATCTACCCTAATGTGCCGGACAACATGGAATGAGGGCTATTACTAACTGGAGGCGTGAATTGTGAAGAATATACCGCTCAATGAGCGTATTTGCCTAAACTGCGAAAGGCAGAATTATTGTGACCAAAAAGGCACACACTGGTTCCCAAACGAATGCGTGCGCTGGACGGATCGATATATCATGGTTCGTGGTTCGGTTCACGATGGCGATAATGACATTATTGACTCACTAACGGGCAGAGCATAAAACACCAAAAACAGAAATGAGGGGAAAAGGTAACTGGAGGCGTTAATAATGGCTGAACAGGGAACACATAAAGGTCTATACGGTAAATACATCGTCACTAAGGCAAGCGGGAAGCCTTTGGCACCGGGAGCCGAGTTCATTGTATTGCGTATTGATGATGGCCGTTACGTTGATGCTTGCCGGGCCGGGGCAGAGGCTTTTGCCGATGCTGTATCGAAGGATAACCCCAGGCTTGCCCGAGACATTTGGATACGGTTGGCTGAATTAAAGCAAGCCCAGAAATGAGGTCAAAAATGAAAGTCATGTTGGTGGTCACCACGGCGACAGAGGCCGAAGGCTTATATCAGACGTTTCGTGAACTGATTGAGCAAGAAGGTATTGAGGTCGTGTGCGTCGATACCGGGTCGCTGGCGCATGAACGTGGCACAGAGTCCCCCGGAGACGCGATGAGGCGGCTGATGGTTCCCTCAATCCCTCTCACAAGCGTCTATGACGTTGTTTCCAAAGAGATGCCGGATATTATCGTCGCTGGAAGCGACCAGGAGTATCTTCGGCGGTCCTTTCTTCTCGCGGCGGACGGGATGGGCATTCAATCGCTGTTATTGTGCATGGGGGTTCTCAGTGATGCGAAGAATACGGTGTCGGTCGCCTCCCGCCGGACATTCTACCGACTCCGGCACAACGCTCCCAACATCATCAAGAAATACCTGATATTGCTCGGAACAGTTATCCGTCTCCGATGGAGTGGCGCAAGGATAGTGCGGATGATTCTGCGGGACATCAAGATTGCGTTCACGGTGGACATCGCCATCGGAACATTCGGTAAGCGTAAGGTGGCGGTCACAAGTCAGCTAGGGAAAATAGAAATGCAGCGGCGAACCGACGCCGGCCTGGTACATATAGTGAGGCCACTTGAACGGGACAGTGGGCGCACACCTGATTTACAGGTTATCCGGGATATGCTGGGATTGCGTCACGAAAGGGTGATACTCTTGCTGACAAGCGCGATGGTCGAACACGGTCATTGGACGACGGCACGGCGCGAGTTATTTATGTCAACGGTCATAGATTCTATCACGCCGTTGCTCGGGAATAACGTTAAAATGGTGGTCAAGATACACCCGGTCGAGAAGATGACTGACTATCAACGCTGGGCGACTCCCGACATTAAAGTTTGCCACAGCATCAGTTTGGAAGGTGTCATTGGAATCAGCGACGCAGTTCTTGCAACCGGGTCATCGACGACTGTGATTGATGCCGGCAGGTTGGGGAAGCCGGTCATACACCTTAATCTATTCGGTGACAAGGTAGCGATAGAATATGGGCGAATGGGGTTAGCGGTTGACGTTACTACCCCGTGGAAACTGGGCAATGTGACAAAAGCGTTGCTTTATGACGAACGAACTCGTGCCATTATTATCGGCGGCACAACCGACTTCTTCCAGGATGAGAAGGGGGCGGAGAGCCTTGCGTCTCTTATAGTGAGGTTGACAGAATAATATGATTGTAACACTCCGGGAAGCAACTCAAGACGACTGGGAACTCATCATGGCATGGCGTTCCCTTCCCCAAGTCTATGAGGGGAAGTACACCCAGCGGAAGGCGTTGACGTGGAAAGAACACTACACGTTTATGACGACCCGTGGCCCGTGGTGGCGGTATTTCATTATCGTATTAGAAGAAGATGGGCTCGAAGAATTAAGCACCCCGCCACGCAAGGTTGGCGTCGTGACGCTGGCGCAGCTTGAGGACTTTAATCCGCAATTCAATTCGTTCATCGGTGAGGCGGCACTATATAGTCCCGATGTGGAATACGATGCTATGTTGCTGGCACTCGACTGGCTTAGAGAGAGAGGATACTGCAAGACGCACACGGTCATCCGTGACAGTAACCAGAGATGGGCCGACTTGGTTACCAGTTTGGGGTTGAAGCGGGTCGGTCCGGCCCGTACTGGCGAATCGACATGGGAAATGTATTTGTCAGACACGGACAAGTCTACGGAATATACCAGTGGGAGAAAATCGTTGTGAAATATGTATTATTCGTGGCCGATAACGAGCCTGCGATTGATCTGGTCAAACTTGTGGCCGTGGCATTGGGAGAGAAAGCGTGGGAAAGCCTGGTCACATGGCATAGAGAGAGCCCTGCTAATAATCCTATTGCCATATATATCGACCGGCCTAGTTATGCCAAGCGTTTTCTAAATAATTGTCGCCCCGACGTTATGGTGATGACCAGGGAAGTGACGACGCCAATTCAAGCGGCATTTATGAAGGCTGCCAAGCTCCTGGGTATCCCGGTGCTGTTTATCCCCCACGGGATGATGATCAAGGATGCCAAGGCCGTCTGGACTCGGAGAGGCCAACGATTTAGCCGACTGGGTTCTTTACGGCGTTTGATAGTCCAGGGATATCGCAAGATGCGGGCTGGCGTGTCGCTATCGTATCTGATACGGGTCGGCATCTTTCGCGCCCTGCATGACTTCGGCAAGGGCGGTAACCTGACGGGATACAATAGCTTTGACCGGATTGTCGCTTATGGCGAGTATATGCGTGAGGTGTTTATCGAACACGGCGTAGACGCTTACAAAATCGCAGTCACCGGTAATCCCCGGTGCGACAGGTATTCCGGCTATAACGATGAGCGACCGAGGGGGCGCCAAGTGTTGTTACTCACCACGTACCTCTATGAGTTTGGGATGTGGAGTAAAGAGCAACGAGATTCCTACCTAACAGACGTGCTTCAGGCTACAATCAACGAGGCTTCTCTGCCGCTGATTATCAAGATTCATCCAGTCAATGAGAATCCTGAGGAGTACCGGTCATGGTTGAGGAGATGTCCAATTGTGGAATCTGATTGTACCATGATATTCCAGAATCTGCCCCTTGACCCCCTGTTCCGTGCAAGTGATGTGGTTGTCACCTGCAACTCATCGGCCGGCATGGAGGCTATGGCGGCGGGGAAGCCGCTCATCATCTACAATCCGTATGGCGACCCTACCCTATACGCAGAAGGGTGCGGTGCGTACTTCGCCAGGAACATTGATGAGTTGGGTGAGGCCATCAAGGCGGCGATGAAAATGAGCGACGAACAGATTGCACTCGCTCGGCAGTTCATAAAGACGCAACTCGGCGACCTCGACGGTGGAGCGGCGGGCCGGATAGCGAATGAGATAGTAAAATTAGGAGGGGGTAACTAATGAAAGGAACTAATGTCAGACGATGTGTGGAATGTGGGATGCCGGACACCAGACCGGGATCGGTATTCAATGAGCGTGGTATTTGCGGCGCGTGTACCAATTATGCCAAGCGGGCCGATGTGGACTGGCATGCCCGGTGGATCCAGTTGTATGACTTGTGCCACCAGCATCGCAGAGGCGACGGTAGTTACGACTGCATTATCCCGGTAAGCGGTGGTAAGGATTCGCATTATCAAGTTCATGTGATGAAGAACCTGTTGGGCATGAATCCGCTGCTGTTGACCGTCGGCACTCCGTTCTCAATGACAGATGCGGGGTGGCACAATTACAAGAACATTGGTCGCGCTTTCAACTGCGACCACTACCTTTTTGACATCGGTGACCAGACGTTACGCAAGGTCGTCAGAGCCGGTCTTGAGGAGTTGGGCAACCCGTTCCAACTGATTGAGACCGCCTGCTATACCGTCTCCTTGAAAGTGGCGACGGCGTTCAACATCCCGCTTGTCGTGTTCGGCGAGAACCCAGAGTACGAATACGGAACGACGGACGATAACCTGGTTACCAGCAATGAGTACATCGCCAAAGGACTGCCCTACGGCATCTTCCAATCGGTAGACTTCGACTGGTGGGAGAGGCAAGGTGTCCAAAACGACGAACTCAATGCCTTTATGCCGCCATCCCAGGAAGCCTTGGACCGCGTGAGACCGGAGATAACATTCCTCAGCTACTTCATGCCCTGGAGTAGCACCCGTCACCTGGAGATGGCACGCAAGTACGGGTTCAGAGACCTTTCCCATGAGTGGAAGCGGGAAGGATTCATTGAGGACTTCGAGCAGATTGATTGCAAAGCCTACATGGTGCATTTCTGGTTGAAGTACCCCAAGTACGGCTTCCAGCGTGCATCCGACGTTGCCAGCCGGTATGTCAGGGAAGGGTTACTCGACCTCGACACCGCCCTGCGGCTCATCGCCGAGAATGACCACAAACTTGACCAGATAGGGTTACAGTCATTCCTTGACTTCGCCAGATATGACCCTGAGGAGTTTTGGGGAATCGTTGACGGGTTCTACAACACGGACATATTTGAGAAGGTGGGAGGGATATGGCAGCCGAAGTAGTACGTAACCAGGAATACGGTTATTACCAACTCTCCCCGATGCCGACTGCCGACGAGCTGGACAAATACTACCAGACACAGTATTTCGCAGACATTGAGGCAAAGAGGAAGGCGCCGGAGATTCGCCGCCAACAGAAAGGCGGGAAGGTCGCTAAGGCCGAACTGGAATGGCTGCGTGCTGTATCGTATACGGATATTCTGGAAGGACTGGAGGCGCACGGTCTAAGCCCTGATAAGGGGAAACTGCTTGACATCGGGAGCGGGACCGGTGCGTTCCTCCGATATGCCAGTGAAATGGGTTGGGATACGACCGGTATAGAGCCGTCTGACGCCGGTAGAGAGATGGCAAAGGACGCGACGATAGCACGTTCAATCGCCGAACTGCCGGACGGAGAGCAATTCCAGGTCATAACCATGCTGAATGTGCTTGAGCATGTCATCGACCCGCTTGAGTCGCTTGTGAAGGTGCGCGAACTGCTGTTGCCTGGCGGCGTGGCCTGTATCCGTGTCCCCAATGACTTCTCGCAGCTACAAAAGTTAGCGGACACGCAGTCTCGTCAATGGTGGATTGCGTCCCCTGACCACGTAAACTACTTCGATTTCATATCGCTCGGCAAGCTGTGTCTGAAAGCCGGGTTGAAAGTATCCGCCGAGACGACTGACTTCCCAATGGAGTTATTCTTGTTGATGGGCGACGACTACGTGGCTAACCCTGCCATTGGTGAGGAATGTCACAGACGGCGCAAGACCTTCGAGATGGCTTTGCCTGCCAAGTTACGCCGTCAGGTTTACATGCACATGGCGACATACGGATTCGGTCGCACTTGCATCACATTTGCGGTCAAAGGATAGACGATGAAGAATAAGAGAATCGTGGTCACCGGGGCAACGGGTTTTCTCGGGTCTACTTTCGTGCGGATGTTCTCCGACGTTGGCAAGAAAATAGGTTACAACGTCGTTCCTCTGTTGTTGAGGTTTGACGACCCAGCCTTTTCTAGGAAACTACATGACCTTCATCCGCCGGATTACCTCGTGCATCTCGGGGCGAAAGTGGATCTTGCAGCCCCGTTGGAGGACTTACTGTTGCCAAACACCCTGGCAACGTATGCCCTGGCGGATTGGGCGCGTGATTCGTATTTCATGTACGCATCATCCGTGATGGTTCATGGGGCGACGACGAAGCGAATCAAGGCGGACACCGGGGCATGGTTGGATACCGGGTACGGTCATAGCAAGTGGCTGGGAGAGATGGCCGTCCGGTCCGTATTTGGCGATGACTGCCTGATACTCAGATTAGCCGGGGTCTACGGCAACGGCGGGCGACACATGGGCCTAAATCAGACCATCAGGCAAGCACAGGACGGTGTTAAACCGACACTCTATGGTGATGGTGCGGGTATGCGAAATTACAACTACGTCGTGGACGTGGTAAAGACGATGGTGTTTTGCCTGAAATCGCTTACCACGGGGACGCACCTTGTAGCCAGTGACCAACCGGTGAGCATCGCCGATATGGTAGAGTCCGTGTGTGAGGTATTCATGGTCGGTCAACCGAATATGGAACCAGGGGCGGCATCCGCTGACCAGATTGTCGAACGCTCCCCGGCGCTGCCGAATTACGTGACCGGGTTCAGGGATTCGCTTCGACACATGAAATACTGGAACGATAAGGAGTCTGGAAAGTGAAGCATCTGCGGTATCTCGTATACGTGTTAAGGCATAAGTGGTTCGTGTTTCTAGAAGCGTGTAAACTGGGGATTCCCTGGAGAGGGCTGGTTCATGATCTGAGCAAGTTTCTTCCTTCTGAGTGGGTTCCGTATGCTGAGTTCTTTTATGGCAATGAAGCTAAGGTTGTCCGAGATGACACTGGCTACTACAAACCTACGGACACCGGGGATCTGGCCTTTGACTTTGCATGGTTGCTACATCAGAAGCGGAATCGTCATCACTGGCAATGGTGGTGCCTTCCCGAGGATGGTGCAGGGGTTAAGCTCATTCCAATACCTGAGTGCTTCCTCAAGGAGATGTTGGCAGACTGGCGTGGTGCGGGTAGAGCGCAGCGAAGGCCGGATACAAAAGCATGGTATGCGAAGAACGGCCACAAGATACAGATGGCCGCAGAATCCCGGCTATGGATAGAGGAACGTCTTGGTGTCGCAAGGGGCGTGAATAATGACACAGCCCATGTTTGATACAGGCAAGTCGGCTATCCTGTCCGACGATGGCAAGTACCGCTATAGTCTCAGCCGTGAATGGGCGACGGGTGGCCCGGTGGTTTTCGTTGGCCTGAACCCATCGACGGCGGATGACCAGGTGGACGACCCGACGATACGACGAATGATGGGCTTTGCAAGGAAGTGGGGATTCCCCGGTATCATGGTGGTAAACCTGTTCGCCGTGCGGATGACGAACCCTGCGAGTCTCGTTGGCGTCCCTGACCCGGTTGGCCCTGACAACGACCACGTACTTCGGTCGATTGACCAAGTGGCGGACCTTGTGGTTGTCTGCTGGGGGAACGACGGCATCTTTAAGGCGCGATGCGATGCAGTGGTGAAGATACTGGCCGAGGTCGCCAGGGTCGTGCCGGTCAAATGCTTTGGATTGACCAACACCGGGCAACCGAAACACCCGCTTTACCTGGCAGCGGACACTCCCTTGGTTGAGTACGACACAAAATAAGGACTTCTGCTGATTATGTGCAGAGGATAGAATGGAATCACAGTTTCGCTCACAATATGATATGGATAAGGCACGGATGGAATATTTCCGGTATCTCCGGGGATTGAAAGAGTGGCCGGCGGGCGTCAAGACGGAAAGACAACGGGCCGAGCATATTGGCGTGAGTGTAGCAAGTCTTGCCCACTGGCGTAAGCGAGACAATTGGGAGAAAGCTGACGTGTCGTTCGATGACTACTTGGTAGAACGACGAGATGGCTCATCTGGCTATACACGCCGGTCTAATCTTCCCGTTGGATACAAGAGTTGTCCTAAGTGCGACGGTACTGGGGAAGTGCTTTGCCACGGCAAAGAGATATACCAGTATCGAAGCCTGATGTGGGCCGGGTCTTGGCATGGCAAAGCAGTCTTAGTCCCGTGGCTTGAGAGCGCCCCGCGAGAGAAAACCCGATGGGGCCAGATGCCTGGTTGGGCACAAGCCGTCGTCGCTCCGGGTGGTTGGGGAGCATTAAAGGTATTTGTAAGTGTTGACAAGGAACTGCCTTGGGGACAACGCTATCTTTACAAATATGCAGAATACGAAATGTTTGAGGGACACAGGTTATATTATCACCGTATCAGTTGGAGTCAACGGGATTTGGTAAAGTCCTATGATTTACCGATGCCGGACTTGAACATTGTCGTCCCGTTCTTCGGACAGAACATTGAGACGGAAAGGGCGCATCCTTTTTTATTGGCGTCAGGAAACAAAACCCTGAATCAGTGAGTAGAGAATGGGGAAAGAAACATTCACAACAGAGATAACTTTGACAGTTCCGTCCGGTAGGTTCTGTGAACGGAAGACGTATAGATGTCAGTTTCTGGTTGGTATGATGAATCATCCCGGCGATTACTGTTTCCTTTTGCCATCATCAAACTGGGAAGACTATCAGGAGAAGCGCAAACATCCAGAATGTCCATCACTCACGCAGATACCGAAACCGCTAAAAGGTGAAGGGCTTGGTGTGATGGATCGGCTCCGAGTATTCAAGGACATGATGGGAGGTTCCCCCAAATGATGACTTCTTTACATATCTATACAGCATCCAATAAGAGGACACGGCGGATGTGTCCTTATCACAACAAAATGGAGTACGGCAACCGCCAGGACTTTTACGACGGCAGTTATTTCTTCTTCGACTGCGGGACACGTCTTGTTCCCGGCGACGACGGCATGGTCTGGTCACCGCCACCGAAAAAGAAATGCCGGTATTGCCGCAGGCATTTCAGCCCGATAGAAATGGCCGAACATACCAAAGAGTATCATCGAATAATCGGCAATCCAATGGGCTTCTCCGAGGCGTTATTTTAATGAGCAAATTACGCGGCAACCCACAAGGCCACAAATGCAGTGTCTGGCTTGGACATGAATCAGACACTCGATATTTCGTTGCGGGTATCCCTACACATATGAATAATGGACGCGAGTTTCAGGACAGAGGAATGTGCCAAGACTCTGCTGTAATCCGCTGTAACCGGTGTAAGAAATACTTCTGTGAGGAATGCTGGATAGACCACTTGCATGGTAGCGTCAATACAACAGATGGCATCCCCGACGATTGGCCGAAAGGGATGCCATATCCTGCACCCCGAGAACCGCTCCCGCCAAAGGTAGTCACGAAATGACGATACACGTACTCCCGTTCTGGGCAAAAGAGTGGCCTGCCGGTGAGAGAATATCGACGACAATGAGCAGCGGTGTGTTTCGCAATCTATCACCTTTTGTCCTCGGGCCTGTCGAGACGTATGGGGGAATGACTGCGCGGAATGTCGAGAATGCTTGGCAGTTCTCTAAGGTCTATGCCCGGCACATCAACGAAGGGCAACCGACGCTAGAATACTACCTATGGCGTGATAACGGCTGGGCTAATCCGAGGGCTATTCGATATCCGTGGGGGAAGGGCGCCGTCCCGGAGTTTTCGCTGTGGGATGGTGAACAACTGGGATATATTGAGGCGAGGAAGCGAATCTACGCCCCAGTCTATGCCCGTGCTGTGCGGCCTACTCAATCGTTCGAGACATTATTGACTATCTACAATACGGGCAAGGACATCATATTGCTTGACTATGACGCATACGACCACCACGCCCTCGGGATGAGCCTGGTAGACGTAATCGACAACCCAAAGCGAAAGATGGGTCATGCGTTCGTCCTGGCAATGATACTTGAAGGCTCATTGAGTTGGTGTCTTGAATCGCGCCCAGAAGCGCAACCGAGGCTAGTGCCGTAATGAGTGACAAAGGTAACAACGAGAGTAAAGTGATCGTAAACAAAGGCGTGTCCAGCTTGTCCGGTATTACAGCGGATGATGTCATGACGGCGTTGCGTCTCAAACATGCGTCTGACGTTTTCATTTCTGAGTGTAAGAATGGAGAGACGTGGAATAGTAGCGGGATGCTGCGTTTGGACGCGTGGGTATTGAAGCGCACTTGGTCACCGCTTACGACTATAGGATACGAAGTCAAAGTAAGCCGCCAGGATTTTGAGCAGGACCAGAAATGGCCGTCCTACCTTGACCTTTGCCACGAGTTCTATTTTGTTTGTCCCTCCGGTTTGATTCGTGCCACTGATGTTCCGGCAAGCGTCGGGTTGATATGGGTCGCCAAAAGCGGGCGGTTGCATACAAAGCGGAAGGCAGAGCATCGCCAGCCCGACACGGACAAACTGAATGGGCTCTTGACCTATGCCTTGATGTCCAGAAGCCGAATTGTAGCAAACATGCACCATACTGGGGATGAACTACCGAACCCCCTAGAGTATCGCAAGGCCGTTGTGGAGAGGGCGATAGCCAGGAATGAGTTAGCTGATTTCATTCACGGCCATATAAGAGACGAGTGGGGGCGCACCCGGCAAATAGAACGTGATATTAAAGACCGGGAATTTGCTGTCGAAGAATTCTCAAAGCGTCTTGCCCTGCTGGGGATTACATGGATGCCAACGGAAAACCATTGGAGTGAGACAAACAGAGTGAGGGATGAAATCGACGTGCTGCTTAGTCACATTGACGACAACACCCTGCGTCGGCTAGAAGAAGCCGGGAGGCGCATTACAATGGCTGTGGAAGATGTTAGAAAATTCCATAGTGACAGGCGCCATACCCCATCCTATGAAGAACTAATAGATAAAATAGGGCAAAAACAGAACGGGAGGTAGAAATGAGAATCTTGGTAACCGGTGTAGGTGGTGATATTGGGCAAAGCATTGTTAAATGTCTGCACGACTCATACCCAGATGCGATAATCCACGGTTGCGACATCGACGAGTATGCCGCTGGCAGGGCAATGGTAGTCAAGTTCACCGTCGCCCCGAGGGCTACCAGGGAGAAAAAATACCTGGCGTTCATGTTGCAGTTGGTCAAGGACTCGGCGATTGATATTATCATCCCGGCGCCGGAGATAGAGATTAGTTTGTTAGTCCAGCACCGGGAACAGTTTGCCGCCATCAAAGTAAGCATTGCAGCCGTCCATCCAAGCATACTATCCGTGTTCCTGGACAAATACCAGACAGTAATATTTATGAAGGCGGTTGGGGTCTTGACCCCCACGACAACGCTACTCTCGTCATCCAATATGGTTCTTAATGAATACCCGGTTATCATCAAGGAGCGCAGCACCCACGGCAGCAAGGGCGTCGTTGTAGCACGAGATGATCGAGAGTTTATTTACCACCGGGATATGGCCCACGATGCCATTGTGCAAGAAATCGTTGGCTCCATTGACGAGGAGTACACGATGGGCGTGTTCTCCGATGGCGAGACGGTGCGCTCTATCTGCTTCAGACGCTATCTGGGCTATGGTAGCCTCTCTAAGTATGTTGAACTATGCACCGACCCGGCAACCCACCTTATCGCCAAGAAGGTTGCGCGACATAGCGACCTCGTTGGGTCTATCAATATCCAGATGAGGAAAACGAGGGAAGGCTACGCCGTGTTTGAGGTCAACCCCCGGCTGTCCAGCACGGTTTACTTCCGCCACTGTTTCGGATTCACGGATGTCAAATGGTTGGTTGACATGATGCAGGGACTTCCCCTGGAGGAATACACGCCCAAATACCGGGCGGGCATCGGGGTCCGCACCGTCGGCGAGACTTTCTTTGGCATGGAGGAATCAGAATGAGACCGAAACGGATAATCACAATCGTTCAGGCCAGGATGGGGTCGTCACGACTCCCCGGAAAGGTACTCATGGACATTGCCGGTGAGCCAATGCTTGAGCGAGTGGTGCAAAGGATTCGGCCCTTCCACTCTGACCTGGTAGTTGTCGCCACGTCAACCGGTCTCGGGGATGATGCTGTGGCGCAATTCTGTAAAGACAGGGGTTATACTTGCTTCCGGGGGAGCGAGGAAGATGTTCTGTCGAGATTCTACCACGCTGCTCATTACCACCAGGCCGATGCGGTGGTCAGGATAACCGCCGATTGCCCACTGATTGACTTCCAGGTGTCAAACGAGGTTATAGACCGCTTCTGTGAACTTTACCCAGACATTGACTACGTGAGTAATACGCTACCGCCGACATACCCGCGAGGGCTCGACACCGAGATTATGACCATCGCGGCGCTCCGGCAGGAATGGCGGACGGCCACACGGTTGCGGGAACACGTCACGGCAGGTATTCGCAGCAACCCAGATAAATACCGGATTGACAACGTAGTCAACGATCACGACCACGCTTATATGCGGTGGTGTGTTGATACCGAGCAGGACATCGAGTTCATGAGGCGGGTCTACGGCGAGTTGAAATTAAAGACACACTTCTCATGGTTGGGGGTACTGGTCATCCTTGATCAACACCAGGATTGGATTATCAAGGACGAACAGGAGGCACCAAAATGAGAGCGGAATTAAAGGCTTTGCTGGACCGACTGGCGAAACAAAACAACACGAGCCCGAAATTGGGCGCGATTATCAACGTCTATCAGACGACCGCCCTTGTGTATGCGCCGCTGACTCTCATCGGCGTCGCCTCTACAATATACGGATTGTGGGGGGATGAGTATATCAAGCAAATCCTCCCCTGGTTCACCGTCTGGCACATGCTGGGTATTATGATACTCATTATCCCTGTGCTGATGGTGCTATTTTACAAGGTCGTCATTCCCTCGATGATAGCGTGGAGTATGCAGCAGCAATATAAGCATCGGAACCCGATGGCGGCAGACCATGACGAGATGAAGAAGACGCTGGAAGATGTTATTGCCAACCAAGGACAGTTGGCAAAGGATATTGCCAAGATGGCGACGGTAAAGCCGGAGTCGCGGTATGTTCAATTACTGAACCCACGCACCGAACGATATGTAAAGGTGGATACAATATTAGGCTGCATTGTATCTCACAAAAAGACCTCCGGTCCTTACGCAAATATCCCGGTTAAAGGATTCCACCCAACGGCGCACCGTGGATCCAAAAGCGAGGGTGACTAATGAAAGTTGCGATAGTCTTGGGAACCAGGCCGGAGATAATCAAGTTCGCGCCGGTAGTGCGGGCGCTGGAACGTCACAATATCGAGCATTTCATCATCCACACTGGACAGCACTACTCAGAAGATATGGACGCCGTATTCTTTGAGGAGTTGCAACTGGGAGAGCCCCGGTATAATCTCGGCTTCGGTTCTCTCCCAGCATATCTTCAAGTGGCTGCCATGATAGAGGGTATTGGGAACACTCTTAAACTAAGGGTGGCGCGACCTGATTTGGTACTGGTACTAGGCGACACGAATAGCGCCCTCGCTGGCGCTCTCGCGGCAAACAAGTTGGGAGTCAAGGTCGGCCACATCGAGGCTGGGCTGAGAAGTGGTGACCGCACCATGCCAGAGGAGATAAATCGAATACTCGTTGACCACGTTGCTGATTACCTGTTTGCGCCCACACAAGGGGCCGTGGATAATCTCGTGGCTGAGTGTATCGGCGGTGGAATCTTCGAGACGGGTAATACTATCGTCGATGCGACGTTGCAATACGCCCCGGAGAATATCGTTATTCCCGCAGGGGCGACCAGAGTATATAACCCGTACATACTGGCGACACTTCACCGGGCGGAGAACGTGGGAAACGTAGACCGTCTGTTGTCGGCGGTCGCTAGTCTTAAAGAAGTGGCGGCGGCGTGGAAGATGCCGGTGATATTACCGCTCCACCCGCATACACGGCGCTCTGCCATTGAGTTCGGGATACCCTTCGGCGGGCTTGAGGTCGTAAAGCCGGTTGGCTACCTTGAGTTTCTTACCCTGCTCAAAGGGGCAGAGATAGTGTTGACCGATTCAGGCGGCGTCCAGGAGGAGGCTTGTATACTCCATGTTCCTTGCGTCACTCTGCGAGATAACACAGAACGACCGGAGACGGTCGAGGTGGGCGCGAATATCGTTGCCGGTGTTGACCCGGTGTCGGTTATGGAAGCCGTGCGCGTGATGGCCGAAGTTCCGAGGAATTGGGCAAACCCGTTTGGCGACGGGAAAGCCGCAGAGAGAATAGTTGAGGTCTTGGAGTCGCTATGAAGTACCTGTTTATCTACCCCGATGTAAACACGTCATTCCGCCCGAGTGTTCATCATGGCCTGGCGCAACTGTCCAGCATCTTGAAAGTCCAGGGACATGACGTATCGCTGGCCCATGTTGTCAAAGAGCCACAGAAGGGAGATATAGCGGATCTGCTGGAACGCGAGGAACCGGATATAGTCGGTTTCACCGCCATGTCTAATCAGATTGAGTATGTCAAGACGTGGAGCAGGTGGGTCAAAGAGCATGCGGACTATCCGGTTATATGCGGCGGCGTCCACGCGACGCTCTGCCCGCAGGAATTACTCAATGAGCCGTCGATCGACCTCGTGTGCATAGGTGAGGGGGATAAGGTCATTACAGAGGTGTTTGACGATGTGGTGAGTAGTGAGTTGACCCCGCAGCCCCGAGTGGCAGACCTCGACACATTACCGTTCCCGGATTACAGCATATTCAACCTGGAGAAAGTCATACACGGCGGCATATACCCCGTCATAATGAGTCGCGGTTGTCCTCACGATTGCTCGTATTGCTGCAATCACGCGCTGAGAGGAAATCAGGCCGGCCAGTATTTCAGGTTCCGCAGCCCGGACAATGCGGTGGCGATGCTTGAGGACATGGCTGGGAAGTACCCAGTGAAGGGATTCAGTTTCGCCGATGACATATTCGGAAGTAACCGGCGATGGGTTGAGGAGTTCTGCAAGAAGTACGCCGCAAAGATAGGGCTCCCATTCGACTGCAATTTGCGCGTCGAGTCGGTAAACCGGTCAATGCTGGAGTTGATGCGCGATTCCGGTTGCACGATGATAGAGATGGGCATTGAGTCGGGGAATGAGCAACTACGCCGCGACGTACTTAACAGGAAGATGACCAACGAACATATTGTCCTGGCGTTCCAGACGGCTCATGCGCTGGGTGTCAAGACAAGGGCGTACAACATGCTCGGCATCCCTGGCGAAACGCCGGAGACTTGCGCCGAAACGCTGCGGCTTAATCAGGAAGCGGCGCCGGACGACGTGGCTGTGTTCTATTTCTACCCATTCGAGGGAACGCAACTATATGACGTTTGCCGGGAAGAAGGATTACTGAGCGACCGGCGGTCAACCAACTATGTCGAGGAGACAGTGCTGGACTTGCCGACTATCACGCACAAGGAACTCAAGACAGGATACGACCGGTTGGCAAGATACTCTATCGTGAGGAAGCTGTCAGCACTTCCCATGCCGCTCAGGTGGGCCGCCAGGGCGGTCTTATTGGTTCTACGGCTGGTTACCAACGGGCGGGACGTAGAGACGGCGCGTCGGGTGTATCTGAAGGTCTCACAATGGAGGGCAAGATGACAAGTCCAGACCATATTGAAGAACGGATAGCCAAAGAGAATCCATACCACAGGGAAATACTCAAGGCTGAAGGTTGGTCATACAATGCAGATGAGAACAACTGGACTAAACCGCTAGGTCAAAGCTTTGCCCGTATGACTGAGAATTATAGGGTTGGGCATAAAATGACATGGCAAAAAGGTGTAGAATTTACCCTCAAAGACAAGGACATCGAAAGAGGGCTGGCACTGCTGCGTAAGGAACAATACGAAGCTCAGGTACAACGAGAAGCGGAGACTAAAGAAGCGGGGCATACTTTCGATGTTACATAAACCCCTACCCCCAACAGAGGAGACAGGGCGATGAGTGAACAAGCCGACCGTGAAGTATTGGAGCGAATACGAGATGCGGAGGGGTATTGGTCGGTAGGCTGGCCGAATCAAGAGAGATGCGAAGACCTTGCGGCGCGTGGTCTTTTAATCACGGCTGGGCGTAGCCAAAAGCATCCGCGTTATTTCAGAATATCTATGGTGGGACACGCCGCGATTGAGGAGACAGGAGGATGAGTGATGTGTGTCCGCATTGTGGCGGTGACAGCGGGTACGTTACCCATGACTACTATTACGGATGGGCTGAATTTGCAGGAGCATGGGACGGAACTGAGGATTCCCTTACTTTTACAGATAGGTTAGTGGCGAGGAAATCAAAGACAGCCGTTTGCGAGGACTGTGGCAAACGCGTGAAACGTCCCGAATACATGGGCGGGAGGGAGTGAGATGAGTAAAAGAGTGTTGGTGACCGGGGGATGCGGATTCATCGGCGGCAACCTGGTCAAAGAACTAAGGTCAAGGGGGCACGATGTTTGGCTGTGCGACAACAGGTGGTCGGCGGACAAGCATTATTATCACTGTGACGTTGGGGAATACCGCCAACTGGAAACTGTGATAAAGAAACTGATGCCCGATTACGTTTATCATCTGGCCGCCGAGTACGGTCGCTGGAATGGCGAGGCGCACTACGAAAACCTGTGGCGAACCAACGTGGTCGGCACCAAGCACTTGCTCCGCATACAAGAGGAGATGGTGCAGGAAGATGAGGCTTTCAGGATGGTGTTCTTTTCCAGCGCCGAGGTCTACGGCGACTACTCTGAGGTTATGGAAGAATCCGTTATGGATCGCGTGCCTATAAAACAGATGAACGACTACGCGATGTCAAAATGGGTCGGTGAGATGCAGGTCTTAATCTCGGCAGCGATGTTCAACACGGAGACGGTGCGCGTCAGACCCGTCATGTGCTACGGGCCAGGAGACCACTACCATCCTTACCGGGGTGTTATCCCGACGTTGATACGCAAAGCTCTACTGGATGAGCCCTACCGGGTTCACCGCGGACATTCGCGCATCTTTGACTATGTAGAGGACACTTGCCGGACGTTCGCCAATATAATCGACAACTTCATCCCAGGAGCGGTGTATAACGTCGGCGGGCGAGAGGAATGGGAGGTGAGCATCAAGGATGTGTCGGACACCATTCTCGGTATCCTGGGTAAGGACGACAGCATGGTAGAGTATCTCGACGCCGAACCATTCACGACCGTTACCAAAAGAATGTCCTTTGATCGGGCTAGACTGGACTTAAGCCACAATCCTACGGTGGGTCTAATGGAAGGCTTGCGCCGCACAATAAAATGGGTAGAGGAGAATGACCTGTGAAAATACTAATCACTCAGGAATCGGACTGGCTGGCACGCAACTCACACCAGCAACACCATCTCGCCGAACTACTGTCGCTGCGAGGTCACGAAATCAGAGTAATCGACGTGCCTGACGGGCACCAAACATATCCGACGCCGCCATGTTGGAAAATCCAGGAAAACCGATACGGAGGAACAATTGTATATCACGGTGTGAACAAGATATACCCCGGCGCGAAGGTGACGGTGATACGCCCGCATTTCGTGAACCTGCCGTTTCTGAAATACGTGTCCCTTTTCTTTGCCCACCGCCGGGAAATAAAACGGCAGGTACGGGAGTTCAAGCCCGATGTGATAGTCGGGCTCGGGATACTCAACGCCTTCCTGGCGTCCAGGACGGGCGTACCGTTTGTCTATTACTGGATTGACGTGCTTCACGACCTGATACCGGTCGCGCCGTTGAGATGGGTCGGGAAGATATTTGAGCGCATGACCTTACGCAGGACAAGCCGGGTGCTGACAATCAACAGGGCACTACAAGACTACGTTCGAGGAATGGCAGTCCACGTCAAGAAAGGCGTTGTGCGTGGCCCTCACTTAACTGTGGTCACCGCCGCCGTCGATAAGTCAAGATTCAACCCCGATGTGTCCGGCGCCGAGGTCCGGCAACGATATGGAATCAAGGAGACGGATACCGTCCTGTTCTTCATGGGATGGCTCTACAACTCCTCAGGGTTGGCGGAAGTGCTTTCCAGCATGGACGGATACAACATCACCCACGGAATTAAGGTGCTTATTGTCGGCGACGGCGACCAGGAAGCGCGGCTCGACAAGATATGCCGGGAGAAAGGGCTGAATGACGGCAGCGTCATCCTGACGGGCCGGATACCCTACGAGGACATCCCGCAACATATTGCGGCGGCGGATTATTGCATCCTCCCAGCACGACCCAGTGAACGAATCATGCAGCATATCGTTCCCATCAAGGTGTACGAATACATGGCGATGGGCAAGCCGGTGATTGCGACTAGATTGCCCGGTGTTTGGGCCGAGTTTGGGGACGGCAGAGGGATAATCTATGTCAACAAACCAGAGTGCGTTGTGGAAACGGCGGTGAATCACCAACGCGTACCTCGACAACGATGGATATTAGAACGTCATGTACTACGGAATGTCGGAGACTGGTCGGTAATCGTTGATCAGTTCGAGCGGATATTACAGAAGGAGGCGAAACTTAATGCGTAACCACGCAGAGGGCTACAAAGGGGCGACGGTACTCATTACCGGGGGAGCTGGTTGCATCGGCAGCAACATCACACTGGAACTGTGCAGAATGGAGACGGCGAAGATTATCGTCCTCGACGACTTATCGGCGGCGGCCCGCTGGAATGTGCCGTTTGACTCACGGGTGAGGTTTATCAAGGGGAGCGTTACCGACCTGAACGCCTTGAACGCCGCCTTTGAGCATAAGCCGCAGATTGTAATTCACCTGGCGGCTCACTTCGCCAATCAGAACTCTATTGACCATCCCAAAGAAGACCTGATGGTAAACGGGATGGGGACGTATAACGTCTTGCAGTTTGCCCATAAACACAAAGCGGAAAGGGTCGTCTACGCGTCCTCCGGGTGTTCCGTTTACGGCAGCCAGCATCCGTTGCCACTGACTGAGGACATGATGAGCCTCAACCTGGATACGCCATATCAGATTCACAAGCTCCTGGGGGAGTTGTACTGCAACTTCTTTCACCGCCATTACGGCCTGCCGGTGGCGACCGCCCGGTACTTCAATGTGTACGGGCCGGGAGAGATACCAGGCCAATACCGTAATGTCATCCCCGTATTTCTGTGGGAAGCGATACACGGTAGACCGTTGGTCGTGACCGGTGATGGGTCGGAAACGCGGGACTTTACATACGTTGACAATATTGTTGACGGGACTCTCCGGCTCGGAGTCATGCAGGAAGCGGCCGGCGACGCCTTCAACCTGGCGTCCGGCATCGAAACGTCTGTCACTGAGATAGCCACAATCGTCAACAAGGTTGCCGGGAACGAGGGGAATGTCCAGTACACCGCCCGCCGGGACTGGGACAAGATAACGAAACGTCGGGCGTCCATCGACAAGGCACGAGAGGTCTTGGGATACGCGCCAACGAATGACATGGAGGACGGTATTCGGCAGGTATACGATTGGATTATCGCCAACCGGGATGCCATCGTAGCCTACCGGGCTGACAGAGGAGAAGGGGAATGACGATCGACGGAAAGGTTGTACTGGTCACCGGAGGGACCGGCAGCTTCGGGCAGAAAGTCACGGAGATAATGCTGGCCGAACACAATCCAGTCGCCGTGCGGATATTCTCGCGGGGGGAGTATCTTCAATGGGAAATGCAGAGGCGTTTCGACGACAGCCGATTGCGCTTCCTGATCGGCGATATAAGGGACCCGAATCGCCTGCATCGCGCCCTGGCGGATGTTGACGTGGTTATACACGCCGCTGCGCTCAAGCATGTGCCTACCATCGAGTACAACCCCAATGAGGCGGTGTTGACCAACATCATCGGCGCCTCCAACCTGATAGATTGTGCCATCGACAGCGGGGTCAGTAAGGTTATTGCGCTGAGTAGCGACAAGGCGTGCTACCCGGTCAACTTGTACGGGGCGACCAAACTTGCCGCCGAGAAGTTGTTTACCCAGGGCAACGTCTATTCCGGGAACCCGCGAACGCTGTTCAGCAACGTCCGCTATGGCAACGTGATAGGCAGCCGGGGGAGCATTATCCCCTTGTTTCTTGAGCAGGCCGCCAAGACAGGAACGGTGACGGTCACAGATGAACGGATGACGCGCTTTTGGCTTTCAGTGGCACAGGGAGCCCGGTTTGTTTTGTCGTGCATCGACTGGATGCAGGGCGGCGAGGTCTACGTTCCCAAGGTGCCGAGCATGAGCGTTATGGGAGTCGCAGCGGCGGTCGCGCCCGAGGCGGAGGTCAAGATAACCGGAATAAGAGCTGGTGAAAAACTCCACGAAGTATTGATATCCGAGGAGGAAAGCCGCCGTGCTACCGAGTATGAAGACCGTTATATTATCGCGCCCGACATTAAGCTATGGGAAGGGCAAGCAGATTACCAGGACATAGGTATTCCTTGCCGTCCAGGGATGAAGTACAGCAGCGACCAGAATGATACATGGCTGACGCCCGATGACCTGTGGTCGCTCTACCAGGAAACAGGGGCTTGACAAATGTGGTTTATACCGATACAATCATATATCGGTATAAGGTATAGTAGTGAGGGAGAAATGAAACGATTACTATGCAGGTTGGGATTCCACAAATGGCCTCAGTGGCAAACGCGGGTCCGTAATTGCCTTAGATGCGGCATACCAGAATACCGATAACGAGGGGGGAGATACCATGCCCAATGTAAAGATTCCAGGTTACAAGTGCCTGCGATGCGACCATGAATGGGCGGCGCGAAAGAAAACACCGCCCAAGACTTGTCCCAAATGTAATTCGCCATACTGGAATAAGCCGAGGAAACGTGCCAGGAAAGATACTGAGCAAATTAGTGAGGGGTAACATGGGGCTCGATAACAAGGTGCCTTGCCCTGTTTGCAAGAGTACCACTTACCGCAAACCTTTCAGAGACACCGGCCACGGATTCGACGCCTGCCGGGGTTGCTGTAAGATACTGGACGACATTCAGTACAACCGCAGTCGTGGTATCCGGCGCCCACTGGAAGACGCGTGGATGGTCGTATTTGATGAGGCGAAAGCTAAAGTCAAAGCGGAGGCTGTGTAGTGAAGGGGTTACAACCAATCCAGGTATACGGTACGGGCATGATGATGATGGTTAAGTACCCCTATCGGATTTCACCTGATGTCTATGTGACGGGTGGAAGGACAGAGGAACAGAAGGTCAATACGACTTGCTGTCAATGCGACGTCACGATGCCCATATCTGACTTGTTCGACCATATCCATTCACATGACCGGCGCCAAAATAAGGCACCGATGATTAGCCGTGATGAGAAAGGCAAGACCATCATGGTCAAAGGGTTTAATCCCCGTCTGGCGGAGGCTGCGTAATGACTGAATATTATGCTGCCTGTTTACTCAGAGCAACCAACGGATTGCAGAATCTTATTACTTTTGCTGGAAACTATCACCGTGAATGGCTCCCCCAATTGCGCGACATTGAAATTGCTTTAATCGACGATATGCAGACGGAAGTAAACAGGGATGCAGCTCCTAAAAAGGCTGCGACGCTGTGAGGGATTTTACTGACTCTAGGCTAGATTATGAAGTTAAGGCGCATCAATAGGACGATTTACAATGTTGCAGGGGTGCCAAATGTCAGGGCGCTTTGGGTGTTGAGTCTGCCTCTGCGATTACAGAATTACGGCATCATATTTTGCCGCAAAGCCCGGACTAACGAGATACCATCGCCAAAAGTTGACGGAGTGATGGAAGAATGGCGATGCGAAATACTTGATAAAGCGGTTCGTGGACTTCAGAAAGAGAATGCACGAATGAATTACCACTCTATTAGTGGCTGGCTGGAACGAAATCTTGAACACTTTAGCGTCAATACCGTCGATTGGGAGCAGTATGTCAGGCAGCGACATGGGTTGGATACCAAGTGAGGGAAATTACTGAATCCACGACTAAACGGAGGACGAAATGGAGATAAAGGTTGAACAGTATGGTGGCTCCAAAGAGAAGGGGCCGAACTCTGTCATTGTCAAGATGTTCAACGACGACGGAGAACTATTAGGGTATGTCTCAACGACGTTTCTACCGACCCTTCCCGGTGACGATAATTACCGCGTTGAATTGACAAAGTGCAGACAAAACGAAATGAGTCCTTTACAGATTAGAGCAGACTTGTAATGAGGGATATTACTGACTCTACGCGTAAATTATGACGAAACTCGAAGTTATTAGAGGGTCATGGGGCCATTACAAATCACTGCACCTAATGGATGTATCCGAGGGTCGGCATTTTTGCTTGTCGTGCCGAAAACTTATCAGGGAGGGAGAGCGATATATGGAGGAAACGCGCCCGGTCCCATTCCGTAGAATCGGCAAAATATCTTACGAACATGAGGAATGTCCGCAATGAAGTGGAACGGTGTAACAGGCTTTGATGATTACCAGACGGACCCGGATGCGTTGAGCATCTTGATCCCCTATATCAAGCCGTCCTGGCGGGTATGGGAATGCTCTGCCGGCGAAGGCGCTCTAGTTGGCGGGTTGATGCGCTCCGGGTACCAGGTTGTCAAAAGTGACATCAAGACCGGTCAAGATTTCCTGACATGGACACCGGAAGAGGACTGGGACTGCATCATTACTAATCCGCCTTTCTCACTCAAGAATGAGTTTCTATCCAAGTGCTATGAATTGGGCCGGCCGTTTGCTTTGCTACTTCCACTGAACGGATTGGAGTCAAAGGACCGGCAGCGTCATTTCCGAAAGCATGGTGTCCAGTTGATTATTCCCGACCGACGTATCCAGTACCACCCGCCCGGGAGTATGGCAGAGCAAGGCGCGTCATTCCTGGGTGTCTGGTTTACCTGGGGATTAGATCTACCGAGGGATATCCTCTTTGAAGTTCTGGCGCCGTTGGGGCAACTAGAAATGCAAGGAATCACCGAATGAGGGAAATTACTAACTGGAGGCGTGAATTATGACGGAATTGAAGGAAGGCAACTGGCTATATGATGCCTTCGGTGGTTTCTCAAAGACGGAGGAAACGCTTGTCGATTTGGCCGACGCTGCCGCATGGAGAATTGAAATAGACCGCCGTGTGGCGGCTGGTGAGGTTCCCGGTGACGTGGTTATTGATTTAGTGGCGACGCAAATTGGAAGGCCACCAATAACGAAATGTGAACATGGGCTGGCAAGAACAGAAGTATGCCGGGATTGCTACGAAGACCTAACAAAACACAAATGAGGGATATTACTGACTCGGAGGCTAAATTGTGAGTAATGAGAAGATAAACAACTGCCGCACCTGCAAGGGATATGGGAGGATACGGGACTTCATCGCTGAGGATAATATTCAGATAATACCCTGTCCCACTTGCAGAGGGCGGCGGTCAAAATTAAAGGCACCCAAGTGAGGGATATTACTGACTGGAGGCGTGAATAATGGCTAAAGACTGGAACGACAAGAAAGTCATTTGCGACCAGGCGCAATCGGACTGCGCTGGTGAGAACTGCGGCCACGACAAACTGCACGACCTTTCCGTCGGCGTAACACTGGACGATGCCCGTAAGCGGGTCTGTAGTTTCTGCGGGCCTGTCTTCTGTGGTAAGGCCCGGTTTACCGTAAAGTGCCAAGAGGGCGGGTGAGGGATATTACTGACTCTAGGCGTAAAAAGAGAGGGGAATAATGGATGCGACGACAAAGGAAGCACTGGACCTAATCAGGGATATTCTCGGTGAAGATGCCAAATGTATCCCTACCGATTGCGGTGGAGAAATGAATGAGGAATGTCCACCGTGCCGTCATTATCATATCTGTCTGAGGAATGAACGAAAGGCTGCCAAGTACAAGCAACTGGCAGAACTACTTTCCTGGTAAAACAGAAATGAGGGATTTTACTGACTCTAGGCGTAAATTATGAAGTCTCGAATAATCGTTAAATGTTCCTGTGGCAAAAATTGGGAAGCGGACAATACCGAAGAAGAAGCGGCTAAATGGTGGGAGATATTGGATATTATCTCACCAGGACTCGGGCTTCATCTTGAAAGCAAAGGGGAACGAAAAACTGTAGAGTGGGCTTTTCGGTTGATGTGGTCAAGACATTCGCTTTACCAGCAGGAGCAAGAGAGCAAGCGAAAACATGAGGCCACAGTTATCCAAGAAACAATAATCGAGACGGCTGAAGATATGGCTCAAATAGGGCAAAAACAGAACTGATGGTTATTCCTTAATCTGAGACTAGGATGGAGGCAATATGAGAGACGAAACGGCTGTGTTTGACGCCAAGAGAAGCGCCAAGAGCAGGGGGCGAAGTCCCGCAAGACACTATACCCCGCGCGGTGAACTGCGTCATTACGGACGACCTATTGAGTATCTGACGGAAGATGAATATTCAGCCCTTGCTTTTGAGGCCGACCACCCAGAGCATCGGCTTCTCATGCGCCTTATGTGGGAAACGGGGGTGCGTATCAGCGAGGCGCTGGCTCTCCGCTACGGCGATGTCTACCCGGACGGCCTCAACATCCGGCGCGGCAAGGGCGACAAGCAGCGATTTATTCCCTGCCAGGCTCCTATTCTGGGCGAACTCCTGCGATACCGAGAGACACACCGGAAAGACCACATCTTCCAGCGAGTCTCCACCGAATCCGGCGCGTTGCTTATGCTTCGCCGGTACGCCAAGCGTTGCGGGATAACCAAGCGCGTCTTTCCTCACATATTCCGCCACTCATTCGCCATCAACTTCATTAGGCAGACGGGGAACCCGTTTGCTCTCCAGGACATCGGCGGCTGGTCCGACATGGAGGCCGTCAAGATATACATGCGACTGACGAAAGAGGGGCCGAGAGAAGCAATCGGCAAGATGAGCTTCCCGATTGTTTAGTATTGATAGGTCATAGAACAAGGGGGAAACGATGACAACGCAGACAGACTTATTCGGAGAACCGGCAGTCAAAATCCCCGGCAATCCTACCCTGGAGAAAGCTGCCAACCTGATACTCAGGGCGGTAAAGGACAACCCCGACCTTCTGGACGGCGCGACGATCGGGATTATAGACCGCCAGGTACGATTCGAGATATGGGCTTCTCTCGGGTTGACGGACATACTCCCGCCGGACCTTCTGGAGAAAGTCAGAGAGTTTGTACTGGATTCCAAACGCTGCATTGACCCCGAGGTTATCAACCGGGCTCGGCGCTGGCTGATGGAGAATGACTATATCCGGGTCTCGGCGGCGGCAGTCCAGGAAGCCGAGCGACAGAGAGTCAGGTTGGCCGGTAATTTCAAGGGAGATAAGTAGAAAGATAATGAGTAACGCCGGATTGTTGAGCGACGAAGATATTCAGGAAGCAGTTGGTGATAAACGGCTCGTATTTGCATCACACCGAGCCATTGCCCAGGCCCAGCTCGCCCACACTCTCAAGGAATTGGCTGCTGTATTAAAGAGGCAATACGGACGCATTCCGATGATGCAGACAATCAATCTCATGGAACAGGGTGTCATGCCTGAATTATTTGTGTATAGACCTATCACGCATTGCTTACGAGGTCACCTTTATGACGAGGCCAATACTTACCAAGTCCCCAATGGTCATAGAGATTGCCGCTCATGCAAAAGAGAGGCGCAGAGAACCAGAAGGGCAGCAAAGCGCAATGGCATCATGCCGGGAGAGAACGATGGATAGCATCAGAAAAGCATACATGACTCTACCGCGCTACGATATTGAGACGGGGGTAAAGGCTCTAAAGACCTTTGTTGATTCTAGTAAGGCCGAGTCCGTCAAACACGAACGGGAGCAGGTGGCAGCGCGGTTGGACACGGAGTGTCATTTCCACGGGGTATACACAAAGAAAAGACGTGACTGTCCATCGTGTATGTTCTTATTGCAGGAATCAATGGCCCAAGGTAAAGCGCCGACAAGTACGGGAGAGTGGCCGGAATGACAATGGGTGATTTGTACAAGAACATCTTAGGAGAAAGACCAATGACAATTGAAGACCGGATAGCCAAGATAGTTTACGGAACAATGAATGGCCGTGTTTGGCCTTCAACTGGCCCTTATGAATCCCTCAAAGAGTGTGACCGGACACCATATCCTATTGCTGCCAGGGCCATCCTCGACGAACCCGAAATCAAGGAAGCCCTCGGCCTGATGGCGCAGAAGAAGAAGGACGATGCTGATTCGGTTCACATAGTCCATGCCGAGAACTACTCAGGGATGCACTGTAGTATGTGCTGCGCCGAATGGAATGACAAGAGGACTGGTTGTGCGGTCTGTGAGGCCGCTGCCGCTGCTCCGCTGCCTATTGAGGAAGCGCAGGCCAGCGCAAAAGAAGCCCAATCGGGGCTATGACAGCCCCGGTGAAGAAGGAGAAGGCCGATGCCTGACTTAAAAGAACGGTTATCCGGGATAGTGTCAATAGACAATGTAAACAAGACAGTGTTACAGGATCGCATCCATGCTATCCTCGACGACCACGAAATCAAAGAAGCTCTTGATCTGTTGAAGATGAAGAAGGCGGGGACGTTGTGCGTTCTCGACGACGACCAAGAGCTGCCCGAAGTAGATTGCACCATGCAAGACGGAGGGGACTGCGAGAGGGATTGGAAGTGGTGCCAGGAAGACATGAAGTCTCACAGATTCAGGCGAGTCAGAGCCTTCGATGATAAGGTTTGTGAGATATGTGGAGAGCCGTCTTGCCCTGGGAATATGGTCAATACCGGGCCAGACCCCTATGAAGTAGAAATCAACGATAACGATGCGGATTGCGACCTTTGCGAAACGTGTTATGAAGATAAGAAGGGTGGTGTTTAGAGATGAGTGAAGGAGAATCCTGTGAAACCTGTTTACTCAACGGTTCATGCTACCTGGACGAATGGGGCGAGTGCAGTTACATCCCCAATGATACCGTTATCCCAACGACTCCGGGAGGGAGATGAATGACCATCGAGGATAGACAGGACGCGCTCCGGGAAGAATTGGCAAGGAAGATTGCTGTCACTCGCGGGTTGAGTGTATGGGAAAGGTTGCCGGATAAACAGGGATTGCCACACGGAGCTGCTTGTAAAGAATATTGCTACAGAATAGCCGACGATTATATCCAAACATTCACCAAGGCAGGAGCCGTCTTCCAGGTAGATGGTTCCCCTGACGATAATCCCGTCTGGCAGAGATACGACAGAGAATACGAGGCGTACATTGCCGGTAAGAATGAGTTCGCGGGATACACCAAGACAGCCTCATTGAAGAAGGAGGGATAATATGTACCATCTAGCAAGAGGACCGGGTATCGGGCCTCAGGAAGGCGAAAGGGCGGAAGATGAGGAACCCGCTGAGGAACTCCAGGACATAGAACTCGTCTGCGTAGAAGAAGACTGTGGGGCGACGTTCACATGGTCGGCAGGTGAGCAGGGGTTCTTTAAGGCAAACGGGTTGTACCAACCGAGACGATGCCAACCGTGCCGGAGATGGCGACGGTTCGAGAATAACTACAGCCATTTATCTGACAAGATCGACGCGAATAATCCTGCGAGGTGACGGCATGTCCATCTTCAAGTTAAAGGCTTGTCAGCGGTGTGGTGGTGACCTGGCTGTTGACCGGGCAGACGATGGCGACGGCTGGGAATCAAAGTGCATCCAGTGTAGCCACACAAGGGAATTGAAACCCCTGGCGGTCAGGAAAAAGGTAAAGGTGGCAAGATGAGGGCAAAGTGGCACAAGTTATCTAAAAGAGACAAGTGGAATATCCGGCAAATTGTTATCATCGTCGTTGTAGCGGCTGCCACCGTCATCCCCTTCATAGTAGCCAACGAATACTATTTTATGGACAAACTAGGGTGGCATTCGATGGCTTTCCCGCTCTTACTGGTGGCAGCATTTTGGGCCTGTGGTGTAATCCTCAACGTGGCTGGTTGGCTCATCCGCAAACTCCGCACGCCCAAGGCTTGACATATCAACGGTCGGGGTGTACCTTATTTGGTTAGATAGACTATAACGAGCCTGAACCGGGATTACGATACAATGCCCAAGAAGATAGTTCTAAGTGCAGGCCGCAAACAACGGTACGCCGGTTTCGTCAGCCCACGACAGGCTGATTCGACCGGCATTTATTATCACCACAAGTTGACAGTTGCCACAGTTAGCGATGAGCCCCAGGTAAACGGTGAGAAAAAGAACGGCAAGAAAAAGCGTAACGACGCGTCTCGGGAAGGATAAGGAGAGAGTCTATGTCGCAGTACAAGATAATCTTCAAGCGTGGTGGGAAGTCAATGCCAAAGGTGATAGAGGCGCGAAACTATGACGACTCCTTTGTAGTAGCAGATAAAATTGCGCTACAATTCAAGCGAAAAACTGGCCTTAGTTTGCAGGTGCATACGTCTGAGAGATTGTACGGCGCTCCCCAGAAGAAAAGAAAAGGAACAAGGAATGAAGGGGAGAATGTAGGCGCCAATATTAGCACGGGTATTGAAGTTCTTGCGGGTATATTCGGATAAGAGAAAAGGAGGTCGGCGACAATGGGATTGTTTAACATCAAAAAGGCTCTAGCGGGTCTTAAAACCCAGTACACAAAGGCCCGCCAAGCTATTGACCAGAAGGCGGAGAAAGACCTTGCCAAAGCCCGGACGCGCAATGAGAAACAGATAATCAAACTCCGCCAGCGGAGGGAGATGGCGCAACTTAACACGGAACTCGCCGAGGCAAAGAAAGCGACTCAGGAAGTTGAGGCGTCTGCCAAGCGGGCGAAGCGCGAATCTGGTGGTAGTGGAATTGTGGGGGGAATCAAAGCTGGATATCGCGGGCTCGAAAAGTTTTATAACAGGCCCGAAGGCCGCAGTCCGGCGGCCAGGAAACGGAAGGCCGCGCCAAAGAAAACCACACCGAAGAAACGCACGAGGTGAGCATGACGGAAGAACTAACAACAAAAGTATGGTCGTTCGCGGGAAAGGCACACCGCATAAAATACGAGGGTAGAACCTTTCGTCTCCAATCCTACACATTCGGCGGCAGAGAGCCACTCGAGGGCTTGGTGCAACAACTGGCGGATAAGACAGGGAAGTCATCCTTAGTAACGTCTCTGGGATTCCGGGACATAAAGGCAATCAAGGAAGTACACCCCGAACCCATTGACACCCGTGATGCACTTAACGGGTGGGGACTGTTCACCGTTGAGAAACAGTCAACCGAACGCGCTGTACGCGTCGCCAGAGGAATAAAGAAAGCATCAAAGAAGCGTGGAAAAGAAAAAATAATACCCACGTTTTTACGTTCTCTCCGAGGGTAGAGCAAAAGACAATCTTCCAAGGGTAAACAGGAGGAGCAGAGACGATGGGGATATCGACAAAGCGCGGTGACTTCAAGAAATACAGTGTCGGGACCGTGAGTGGCAGCGGGTTTGCCTTCACTGACACACTTACCGAGGCGAAACTTGCTGGCAAGCGTATTGCCGCCAAACAGGCATGGCGCGGTCGATTCAACCTGGCATTCCTGACGCTCTCAATATCCAAACAGTCGTATCCTGGTTCGGCGTTCTACAAGGGAACGGGATGGCAGATGTATATCCCGGTCCGTGGAAGCGGAATGTCGGCTGAGGCGATTATACGGGATATCAAGAACACCAAGAAGGCGAACCCGATGACATGGGTTCGGAAACGCAGATAACCGGGAGCAATCTTAATAAAGGAGGTGGAGCATGAAGTATATGTTCCGAATACTGACGGTCCTGATGCTCGTGGCCGTCCTGGTGTCGGTGCTGTTGATCAGCGCCGTCTCCGCCCCGGCCCCTCTGGGTGAAACGCCCGAGGCCATCCTGGCGCTAGACGGCAGCGTCGTACTTGTTGATGCAGTTGTTGGTGTCCCGGCGTTCCAAACGAACGACCTGGCGCCCCTGGCGGTGGATACCGTCGCGCCGATAGAGGTAGTCGCAGTCCTATACATGTTGATAGCAACCGGCCTGGTAGTTGCGGTACGTCTTATACAGAGTCGTAAGTACACGCATCCCAGCACCGGCCATAGCCAGAAGGGACGAGCAGGGTTCCCCCTACGCGACACTGTGATAGCGCCCTTCGGGGCATAAACGAAAGGGCGAGGAGTGTCGCTCTAGGCTACCGTAAATAGTCTCTGAGCGTTTACTTACAACAAAGACAACGTACATTTAGCAAACAGGCCCATCGGACGCGGTGGGCCTGTTTTATTATGTGGCACTTCTTGACATATCTACCTATCTGTGCTAGGTTGAAGGGCAGTAAGAGTACCCACCGACCGGGCTGGAGGCGCACCCAGCTCGTAGGTAACCCCACAGAAGCCCCTTGGTTGTCCTCACTTCCAGGGGGCTTCTGCACGCCCAATGCTTGACATATCGACAATCGTGGTGTATTTTGTTGGGTAGATATAGAGAGAGGTGAACTGAACCGACGTAAGTAGGCTGGAGGTCAAAGACGATGACAACCGGAAAAAGAATATTCGGTGGGAAAGTTTACACACTGGATGGGACATACCGGCTCAAGAGTTCAGCACAGGGCTACGCCAAAAAAGTCCGTGACGCTGGCGGATCTGCAAGAGTTGTAAAGGATACGTTAAGTGGTGGCTGGGATGTTTACGCCAAGGGGCGTCGGCCACGGTTCTAACTAAGAGTGATGCTCCCTGGAGGCAGAGACGATATGACAGAGTATGTACGATTCGATAAACTAAAGAAAGCTGACCGAGAGATGATAACCAGCAAGCGTCAGTACCCACACCGGACAAAGGGTCACGGTGTCCGCATGTATCTGTATCCTATCAGCAAGAACGGAAACCTGCTTGATCAACGCAGACGGCATATATAAGAAATGAGACCCGTCATAATCCCCAAAAGGCGAGGAACGATACCGTTATGGCGTATCTGGCGGGCGGTACGCAAAGCCCCGCCTGAACGCTCCCGAGCAAGTAGAGAGGTGAACTGATGGCAGACAAGAGCAAACCAAAGCAGCGACGGCGAGTACCTGTACTAGCATCCGCACCCTCACGACAGCGACTTGCCCGATTTGTCTTCCCCGACACAACTATTTTCCGGGGGGTGAAATACTACCTCGGACAGGGACTAAGCCCCCTAACCTTGCAGAGAACCATAAAGGCGGCACGGAAACTACGGGCACAGGGTTTCAAGGTGCGCCTACTCAAAATCGGGGACGGAAGCGTCGCCATCTATACCCGCCCACAGATGAACAAAAGTGTAGGGGGTCGTTTAGTAGCCACGCTAGACCGTGCAATTGGTGGGCGCAGTTTCCCGTAACCTCTTAGGATAAGCCGCACCAGAGCGTCACTCTAGCCCCTGTAGACAGAATAGCGCGACATTCAAAAGCCCCAAAAGGCGAGGAACGATACCGTTATGGCGTATCTGGCGGGCAGTCCAAAAAGCACCGCCTGAACGTTCCCGGAGGTAGAGACGGATGCCATTCCGCAATCTAACCAAGAAGGATATAGGGAAGTACGTCACCTTCCGGCCTGTAACAAGATGGGGTACTCCCAAGGTGAAGCGCAAGATAACCCATGTATTCCGAGCAAAGGGTGACCGGAGCCTCGGCGTCACATATAACGGTTGCAGTCCGTTCTACGTACATAGCCGAGAGATAATCGGAATATCGAAGGATTGAGGAGCAGAGACTATGGCGAAACGAGGCGAAAGGATTATCGGGCGCACCAAGCGGGTTATCGGGGGAGAAACGTATACCCTGAGAATGGCCGACACCGGCCAGAGATTTGCCACTAAACTCGCAAAGGAACTTGAGTCCAAAGGCCACAAGGTCAGGATAACAGCCAAGACGCAGTATGACGACTCATCGGCGTTCGGGGCGGCCTTACGCAGCAAGACCGGCATGTATGACGTGTGGTCAAAGCGAGTGGAAATGCTCAAGCCCCGGAAGGTCAAGGCAGAGGGCGACACACTGACGCTAAAACCGGTGCTACGGAACAGCAAAAGGCAGATTATCTACGTGGCGAAGAATCCCCAACGTTGGGCGACAAACTACAGCCTGTGGGCGAATCCGGGACGCGGATGGGGCTGGATGCTGATATCTCACCACAAGACCTTTGCCACCGCCGTCGCCGCCGCGAAACGGCTCAAGGACAAGGACGTGCTGAAGGTGCTGGGCTGGCGGTAATAACTACAGATAACACGAGTAGAGAGGATTGAATGATGCCGAAGAAACGGTTTATCTACCGCATAGAATGGCTCGTTGGGAGCGGCGTTGGGGGACGAGGCATCGGGTCTGCAAAAGTCGAAGCAACCAGTGCCCCACAGGCCCGTGAGATGGTCAGTAAGTCCCACAACGTCCCCAAGGCGATACTTGTAATCAGGTCACGAACTGAGGTAGGGAAAACCTCCCCGGTACACTTCACCGGACGGAAAAGGCGCAGGTAACCCTCCGACCGGAATCCCTATCAAGCCGCATAAGGTGCAATAGATACGCAGTAAGAGGAGTATGGTGGTGCAAGAAAGGGTAGTAGGAAAGACAAAACGTCGATTCGGTGAAGAATCATTCCTGCTCCGTGCGGCTGCAACTAGCAAACATGCCTCCGACAATCTCGTTCACAAACTCAAAGAAAAGGGGTTCCGCGTCCGAGTGTCATCTAGCGCGAAACCTGGAAAATTCGACACATGGTCTACCATGAAACGCGGAATTGACAGTTCTGTACGCAGGGCACAACGACGTACTCCAGTTTCCGGTTTTTTCCTTTAATGGCCGAATAGCTAACTCGTATCCAATTCCCATATCACAGAGACACTAATTAAGCCGGTGGGTAACTCCCCAGCCGTAAATGGGTAGAGGCTAGTGGAGGCAGACATGAAAATTGAGGAAGTACACAGGGGTCTTACAGTTCTTTCATAACTCCGAGCATAGCCCGGACGGGCTCAATCATTGTAGTAGCTCCGGGAAGTACCCATACACCATCCGTCATCAGCACGGAAAGCACGTCATATCAGGCCGTATAGCACGGGGTCATGGTAGGGGGTGCAAGCCCCAATGGTTCCGATTCCCCCGACGTTTAGCAAATGGCTATGACATGGCGTCTGGAATCAGAGTAAACGCACCAGAAAAGGGGTTGTAAATTGATTATTCATCCGGCAAATTGGGCGGAAGTCGGCCAGCCGGTGACGGCCGGCCACCTGGAGAACACGTTACGGGAGATTCTTTCAGAGATTGACTGCGACTGTCTGTCGTTCTCTGGCGGGGTTGATTCGTGTCTCCTCCTCTATCTACTTCTCGATCAAGGCAGAACGGTGAGGACGTTCACCATGACGTGCGATGAGACCCACCCCGACAACCAGTACGCCAGTGAGGCACTCAGCGCCTTAGAGGCATCGTTTGGAGTGAAGATAGAGAGCCACTTCTTTACCAGGAACGGAGTCAACGGCGACGAGCTGGTATCGGCGTTCTATCGGGAAATCAGACAATGGACGGACAGCATCATAACCGGCGACGGCGTAGACGAGTTTATGGCCGGTTACTACGGGCATCAACAGGATCCGAGCGAAGCGGTTTACTACCAGTTTCTTCGCAATCTCCAGGAGATGCACCTTGCTCCCCTGGACGCCAACTCGGGAGATACAAAGCTCTACGTTCCCTACATCGACCCGAGGTTCATATCTCTCATGGCACAAATCCCGCTCTGCGATAAGGTCGGCCCGCAGGGACGCAAGCTGATGATGATGGCGATGGCGAGAGGGAAAGTCCCGGACGGCAACATCGACCGGCGCAAGTATGGATTCGGGACGCGGGTGTAGGGGATGACCAAACTAGCAGCATACCAGAAGCCCGTGTTCCAGAAGGTCGAGAAGATGACCTTCCCCACCGATATCATTGACGCAACGGGTCGTGGTGTGGTCTGTAGACAGTGTAGTTCCTGCCACGCCTGCCGGTAGAACTACTTGACAACGACAAAATTCTAAGGTAGTATTGAAACTCACTCAGCCACTTGGCGACGGAGACCTCGCAATCATCCACCCCATGTAAGGGTGCGAAAATGGTTGCGGGGTCTCTTTGTGTCTACGGCTTGACTTATACACTTCTCGGATGTATTATCAATGCAGTAAAAGTGGTGTCACCACTAGGGCTAGGAGGCGAATTGATGGGATTTAACGTAGGCGACAAGGTTATAGATAAACGCTTTCTCAGTATGAGAATCCGGTCCCGCGAAATCGGAATAGTGCGTGCCAAGTACCGGGGAAACTATCTCGTGTCCTGGGGGAAGCACATGTCGCACACCCGAGAGAGGGACCTTATTGCTCCTGATTCGCCACTGATACCGCGAATCAAGGAATTGCATAGCAAGGCAGACGCCCTCGACGCCCAGATTACGGTAATCTATGATGAGATAAACAGGATGACGGGGTGAAACAGACCCCTCTCATACGACGGACCCCACTAAAGCGCAGAACCCCACTACGCCGGTCGGCGCAACAGAGACCCCGGAAAGCCATCCGCCAGGTCAGTATCAAGATGGCAAAGCAGAAGCGCAAGGAATCCATGTTGACCCAGGAATTACTTGAGAGCAGCGAAGGGGTTTGTGAGATATGCGGAGGGGTTGGATGTTTCGGGCTGGGAAAACACGAAATCAAGTTTCGCGGGCGACTGGGTGACGCAACTGACCCACTAAACACCCTATTGCTCTGCCAGGGCTGCCACTCGCACGAGAAGTACCCAGCTACCGGCACACCACTGACCACTGACGAACAACTGGAGATAGCCAGAAAGCGGGAGGAGTGTAGAGAGAATGTCTGATGAGAGCGAATTAAAAGAAAAGAACAATCAGGTTCTGGTGCTTGAGAGAGAAGAACGCCGACTGACCGACCATAAAAACTATCATCGCGCCAAAGTAGAA
>SDBT01000707.1_pt1 | contig 54228 bp, 70 predicted proteins | sample 2277101 | NCBI WGS metagenome assembly SDBT01 (sample SAMN10404973, study PRJNA504765) | marine sediment metagenome | isolation source: marine sediment core GS10_PC15, 103 cmbsf | place: Arctic Ocean: Southern Knipovich Ridge | collected 2010 | reverse complement strand
TGACACAGCAACAAGTGACACAGCAACAAGTGACACTCAAAACAAACGACGAATATAACGGCATGGTCGGAGTTGTTGAAAAACGATGGAATAGGGGGGATTACAGCATTCTAGTAGACGGCGAAAATGAGGCAAAATGTTTTACAACCGCTGAAGTGATTTTTCCGGCAACCCCTGCAACGGAATTCGGAATCGGCAGTCTCGGCAACCAGGCGATGCGGGAACAGGAAGCGCACGAGGAAACAACCGCCATCATCGACAACCTGGATAGCTACACACGATACCAAGAATCACGAGAGAATTCTCAGACATGCAAATACTGTGGAGCTAACGAAATTGACGGGGCCATGTTCACGACGATGAACAACGGCATTTGTGACGACTGCCAGTAACCAGCACACCGCCCTGAGCAAGTCGGAAACCACTCACCTGCCCCGTATGCCATCGCATGCGGGGCTTTTCGGGTGTACCATCATTTTGCACTGTGTAAGTATAGCACTTATACTTACACAGTGCGAAGAGAGGTGAAGGATGAAGCTGTTTGACGACACACCGTACATTGATTACTCGGTGATGACGCAGAGAACACACCGTCAATTTCATGCGGTGGGAAAGGAGCGATACGGAGCAAAGGCATGGGATGAAGAGAGGCTTAAGCTGGTACGACGTCGGTTTGGCCTAGACAGCAGCACGCAGTTGAGTGACGAACAGGCATTGCGCTTGATTGAAGAATTCATGCGCTTCCTGAAAGAAATGGAGGCTGTCGGTTTGACAGACTCTATCATCATCACATCACGAACAACGAATCAAGGAGATTCAATTATGGCGTTCGAAGCAGGATTAGTGAACAGCGTAGACCAGTCCACGGTTGAGAACGATGGGCCAGCTTACCCCGTCATCCAGTGGGTCAACGGCTCACCGGCCAACAGGCCGCTAGACGACATCAGCTTTACGGGCGGTTGGTTCATGAGTAATGAGAATTGCGAACTACAGGGGCCAGAAGACCCGTTTTCTATATGGGCAATGATGCATCGCACCGGAGAGCAGACGCTGGGATACGGGGCCGAAGGGCTGCACTTTTCCGTACTTCAGACCCGCAACCGATGGGAAGTCTATGAAGAAAGCGGGCAGCGGAAAGTATTCGCTTGGAATGGCTACGACACAGCAAAGCAATATGGTCGCCCATCTGGACGGCTGCACATGCTTGTCGTCGTCAAGGGACTAGAGAAATACGGGCCACACATCGTCACCCTGCGGGGCATGACGGGAGCTGCCATCACCAAGCGCAACGGCATTCTGCACCAGTACGCAGACAAGGTGCTTAAGGCTGCGAACATGGCAAGCTTGGAGCATTCAAAGGCCAACGGCACTGAGGCCAAGCGGTGGCCGAGACGCCTTTTCTGGATGCCGCTTTCCTCGCAACGGAAGCAAGGAAGCTGGGAAGAGCCGGTATTCTCGACAGTAGGGCAGGGGCAGAATACGAGCCAAATCACCTACCCTGCACTGGTAGGAGTGCCTCAGAGCTTCGAAGAGGTAGACCTCAACAAATACTTCGTAGGCGCAGACCTGATGGACTCCTTGACCGACCTGCAAACAGAGACAGAGGCATGGTCACACGAATGGGACAGTCTGGAGGCCGGAATCACAGCGGCTGAAGCTGACGGCTACGCTGAGAAGCAGGATGAAGGGCAGAAGGCCAGTGGGCAGAAGCAGGAAGAGCAGTTCGGCAGCTTTGGCCAGCCGCAGGAACCACCCCCGGGTTACAACGAAGACGAAGAAATACCATTCTAGATGTAAAGAGGGGCCGGTTGAAGCCGGAAAAAGAAAGCCCCGTCACTTACAAAAGTGACGGGGCTTTTCTGGTAGCAAGCCTCAGTCCGAAGGGAAGTTCTTTCTAAGGAGCATAATCGTAACACAGCACCAATACACAGACCAAACGGGAGACAATCAATGATTACTGGTAAACAGAAGACACAGAATCGAACGGGAGAGCAACGTACAATCTACATGCACAACATGACCCGGCTGCAGCTTGAGAAGATGAAACGAGCAACAGGAGAGTCGGCCAGCAAGCTGATTGCAGTCGCTGTTGAGATGCTCTACAAATCCATCGAAGCCAACCCAGGCCATGCACTGACAGCAGAAGCGAACGTTGCAGAGAAGGAACAGGCGGGGTAAACTGGAATGGTATCTCCTTTGGAAAAAGAAATTCGCCGCCCCTTTGTGCCTACACACTAGAGCGGCGAACTGATTGCACCTGAAAGGCGCAGACCCATGAGCGAGTATAACACGGCCACGAATAGTTTGTCCAACGGTGTTGAGGTTGCTATAAGTAGACTCAAGTTTATTGGGAAGCCAGACAGACTCGATTGGGCGCAACTGAACGATAGCTTTGAGAATCAATTTGTGACACCGATGACCCTGATGAACAACATTTATCAGGGTCATCCTTTTTGTCCGCAGATGACGGGGCGCAGGAAAGAGGGCAATTTTCATTCAGCGCAATACATCGGCATCGACATGGACAGCGCAGACGAGCGAAGCGCATTAACAACGATTGAGCAGCACAAACTTTACAGGCAATACTCGGCTCTGGCCTACGAAACACCAAACAGCACCCCGGAGAAGCCACGAAGCCGAGTTTTGTTTTTCCTAGAGCAACCTTTTGAGGATGCGACAAAATACAAGGCTGCAATAGACACCATGACAGCCATGTTCGAAGGGGCCGACCCCGCCTGCGTCGACTCAACACGCTTCTTCTACGGAAACGGGCGCTTAGAACAAGAAGGACGCAGCGAAGGCATAATCTTCAACGACCAACCCCGCATAACCATCCCACAACTGAGAATGCACTATCAGCAGGTACAATCTGAGCGCAAGACAAGCAATGTGGGGCCATCCCCCCATTACAGCCAGTCAGAACCACAGCACCGAAGCGACCACGGCTCATGGAGCGCAGAGGGCGTCCTGAGCAACATCCTGCACAACGCACTGACGGGAAATCGCAACAACCTCGGATTCTGGTATGCATGTAAGCTGGCAGAGAACAATATCAGTCGCAGCGAGGCAGAGCAATGGATGCTAAAGTACCAGGCGGCTGTGCAGAGCGCAGGCACGGCCCGCTACACGCAGCAAGAGGCCATGAGTAGCCTCTCCTCAGCATACAGGTAGACCAAGACCACGAAGGGACAACTGAAAATGAAATACGACGAGCGTGTTGCAAAACACACTGGCAGTTTGTATGTCGCCGTTTTTGTTGCGCTGATTCAGGAGCAGCAAAAGAAGCAGGGGCTGCTGTACACGCCCCTGTCATCTGAGCAAATAGTGAAGGCAACGGGTATGCAGTACCGGGACGTCGAGGCGACCCGCTATCTCTTGGGCAACTGGCATTGGTCTGAATGGAGGTTTGAGAACAGCGACGGGGTGCTTTCTCCCCACTATTGCATCTATCGTGAAGGGTTTGAAAAGTGGCTGAACGAGAAGGAGAGCAAGGGATGAAGACTCTGCAGGAAGCCAAAGAAAAGTACGGGTATGAGAGAGGAAGGGAGTCTAGCAGGATGCTTATCAACGAGAACTATCTGTCGGTGCAACCTTCGCTCGTAATGGCACTAGGTTCACTATCGGAAGCGGTTGTGCTTCAGCAAATCCAGTTTCTACTCACGATGAAAAAGGCAGGAGCAGACCATGGGGGCCATCACTGGATTTACAACACTTACGAGGAGCTTGCTGAAGACCACTTTCCGTTTTGGGGAAGCAAGAATGTGAAAAAGATTATTCTCAGATTGAAGAAGAAGGGGGTGCTAATTACTTCGCAGCCGGAAGGGAACAATAGACGCAACCACTATCGAATTGACTACGATACACTGGATTCTCTTGTAAACTCCCATAGGCTACGTATGGGGCCAATCAACGCCTACGAACGTGGCCCATCAACGCCTACGAATGGGGGCGATGTATATACAGAGTATCCTACAGAGTATCCAACAGATAAAGAAAAAGAAAAAGACAAAGAAAAACAAAAGCCTTTTTCTCTCCCTCAAAACCAACAGCCAAACGCACAACCACCACATCCCGATGCACCCGTTACACCCCCTGCCCGAAAGGTTGCTCTAAGCAGTTCTGCACCCCCCCCGGTTCCGGGAACCCCCCCCTCATCGAATACCCCGAGGGGTAGAAGGCAACTATCAGCAATCGAATACATGAAGACTGTGGAAGGCTATGGGTTGAAGAAAGTCGATGGGCGACTGCTTGTAGACGAAGTGTTGAAGGTGTGCGGAAAATACGCCGCCCTAGAGGCCGACCTTCCCGGAAGCGAGAAGCAACTGTACAGGGCGTGGGATACGGCGACACACTTGCTTGCCGCTGGAATACGAACCCCACAGCATGTAAGGCAACTAGAAAAAGAGGTTATAAGCGATTGGCCGACTCTGAAGACTGTCAGCTTTGGGCATCTAGAGGCAGCGGCAGACCTAATCATTGAAGGCAAGAGGCAACCCGTAGAGAAAATTAAAATACAACGAAGGGGATGAACGAATGGAGCAGCAAGGCAAGCAGTACCAGCATGTATCAATTAACGTGGATGAGTTCTTTGAAACGAACGCCATTGAACACCCGCACCACGTCAGAGAACTGCTCAAGAAGAAGGATGAATTTCAGCGTGGCATCGCCACCTTCAAGTTTGGCCTAGAGGACTTGGACAGGCAGATGACGCTGGTCGCAGGCGAATTGACCGTGATAGCCGCCCGCAGTGGCAGAGGCAAGACGGCTCTCGGCATGCAAATAGCTTACAACGTCACCGACCAGATTATTGCCACAGAGCCTGAAGGCAAGGTGCTTATTTTCTCGGCGGAGATGGAAGGATGGGCATTGGTAGCCAGAGAGGTGTGCAAGCGGGCGGGGATTCCGTATGACAAGGTTCGTCGTGGCAGTCTTACCGAGGAAGAGGACAAGCGCATACAAGAGGAAATGGACAAGCTGAACAAGCACATCGGTGACACAATCTTCATCGACCAGAGTCCTGCTCCTACGCTCGAACACATGACTACACAGCTAAAGGCTGTCTCGGAGGTAGGGCCGGTGAGACTGGTCGTGTTCGACTACACCGAACTGGCAGGAGAGTTTGAACGAAGCGAGAGCCAGCGAGTAAGAAAGATTAGCCGGGGGCTGAAAGCTATCGCCAAGAAATTCGAATGCCCTGTACTAGCAATCAGTCAATTGAACAGGGAAATCGAGCGCAGGGCAAACAAACGCCCCAACATGTCAGACCTGATGAATGGCGGCGAACAAGACCCCGACAACATCATCGCTTTGGCGTTTGAAGACGATGAAGAAGAAGTGGGCAGTGATTTGCGCCAAATCAACGCCTTCATCCTGAAATCACGACACGGTATCGTAGGCAGGAGAATCCCGCTTGGCTTCATAGGCGAGGAAATGCGCTTCGTGTGCATAGACATCGAACGGGTAGAGCTAGACCCTGAATCAGATGTGCGAAAAGGGGATTACGAGGATTACTTCAATTAGGAGTTTGTACATATAAGTACACTGTGTTACGATAAGTATTGTCACAGGGCATTAGAACGCAGTACAATTAAAAATAGCCCTGCCGAGGCAAGCGTTCGAGGCTCTGTGACAAGACTTCAGCGACGTTTCGGCAGGGCTTTTTGTATGGGGGGGGGCAAGCAGTGAGCAAACCCGAACGAACGCTAATCCATCATCCACAGACTGGATTTCAAGTTGGCTATGTGGAAGGCAACACTTTCTATCAGATTCGCCAAGAAAGCGGCGTACTTCAGAAGCCAAAGGCACTCGCTTTCGCCAAAGAACATCTTAACCTGTTCCACGAGATGGGCGTTGTATGGCTGAACGTGCGAGTGCCGCCCATGCTTTACATTTCCACACTAGAGCAATTCAAGCTGTACGGAGAGCCTATGCAGCGGGAGGCGAAGGAAGAGCAGTATTTTTTACGGATAGGTTGGTGGAGCATTAACGGCCAGCGGCCAAAGAGCAAGACACCGAAGCTGAAGCCCGAAGATTATCAGACGAAGATGTTTGACAATTAACCAAAGGGAAGGGACTAACAAATGAGCAAGGCTGAGTACGATGTCATCCACGAGAATGCACAGCAACAGTTGGTTGCGGCAAAGAATCATGCAACAGACGGAAGACTAATGGAAGCACAGACATGGGCCGCACTATCAATGGCGTCAAGTGCAGTGGGGCGCAATATCATGCTCGAAAACGTGACGGAAAGTGTCATGCAAAACCAGGTGAATTATCAGGAGCTTGCAGGAAGCATCAGGCCACATGTCTTTCAGATAGACCCCGACCTTCGTGAGCGGGTGGCGGCAGAAATGTGCAATATAATCAACAGTGCAAATGGTTCTCCAAATCGGTGGGAAGACGCAGACGAGAACTTCGACCGCCCAGAATACCGAATGTACGGCGACCAAATGCTGACGGTCGTGTTTGGGAATGAGCAGGGCGATGCAGACGAGCAAGGCGATGCCGACGAGCCATTCGATATAAACGACATGGTGAAGGTACAGAAAATTGACGGACTAGAAATGAGCGACGAGGCTGCTACCGAATATGTTCGGATTGCTAACGAGTTTGGTAAAGAGCGAGCCAGAAACGGCTCAATGAAGAGCGAGGCAGACTTCATCGCAGGGGCCGAGCTATCCTTGTTTGCGGCAGAGAAACAGCAATCTGTACCTGCATCATGGATGCTGTTCAGCTTCGCAGACAGGCCGCTATTTTTCACTCAGCAGCAATGGGAAGCCAATAAACAAGCAGATGTAATCGACGGAGACTCAGACAACGTCCGTGACACCCTGACCCACATTGTCAAGGAGGCGATGGCTGAGTATGCCACTGATTATGACGATACGGCAGGATTTTACACACCGTGGGAACACATCGTTGCACGCCTTCTTACCAGCGGTAAAGTTAAAGTTATCGTACAGGCATGACGAAGATAGGGTAACACGGGGGGAATTGAATGAAAGGTATTCCATACGAAATCTTAGTCGATGTGCATAGCGCAATGGTGTCAATGGGTTCATTTCAAAACCCTCTTGACGATAGCCTGCTTGGGATGACGTTTGGCGAATGGCAGATAGAGGTAGCCCGCAGGGCAGTGCAGGCGTACATCAACAGTTTGCCCGTCGCACCGGGTGACGTGCGGGAAGCAATCGGTAAACTAGGTGATATCAACACCTGGTTGGAATTTGAAACTGCGGAAATCGGTGGACATGACATCAACACCGATGGACACCACGATGACGTATGCGTGCAGTGTCATTACAACGCCGCAGCAATGGACTTGGATGAGATAAGCGGAGTACTCCACGCATGGCTAGACAGCAAGCCGGAGCAGCTAGTCATTCCGAAGGATATACGGGAAGCAATTTGCGACGTGTATGCCTACGCCGTAGAAGATGAATCCTTTATGGCGGCGGCAAATACGCTCAAGGAATGGCTCGACAGCCTACCACGAGGGGGCAAGGCGTGAACAGACGAAAAGCAGTGCTACTATCACTTAGCAAGGACGTGACGTGGGAGCAGCTTCGAAAATGGCTTGAAAACATAGAGCCAACAGACGAGACGTCAACATTGAACAAGAGTCTAACCCAGCAACTGGTCTGGCAAATCCAGTACGATGCAGTGTGTGGCCCCAAGGAATACGCCATTGCCCACCCTATCATGGTTCAGAATTTTTACCGAGAGTTCGGTGACCCGCTGCAAGCAAAGTAGGGTAACACAGGGTGTAAGGCGGGATTACGGGGATGTACAGACATACGCCCACCACCCTGTTTAACCATATTCAGCATTCATCAACAACCAAACCAGAAAGGAGGCTTTCCACTATGTGGGGCGCACAATAATGCGTTCCTATCTTGTGACAAGGGGGAAGCGGGATGAGAGAGCGATACACTTTCTTTTTCGCCTTTGACGAAGCGATATGCACCACAACCTGCTTCCCCCGCAAGACAAGCCACGAAGGGATAACACGATGGAATTCAAAGACAACCTATCAGAGCAAAGCGAAGTGTACGAACACATCAAAGAGCTAGGGCAGGAGATGGATGAGTGTAGCAAGGCGTTTCATGTGGCGTCTGACATGCTTGTCAAGGCCCGAAACCACTACGGCACGATATACGGGCAGCTATGGGCGGGGCTTACGGCAGGCGATTGGATAGAGGTACAGGGACAGCGGTACGAAATCGTGCGACTCTATTGCTTCGTGGACGGGAGCGAGATTATCTTAGCTGCCGACTGCGACCATCTGAACGAGCAAAACGAAACTAGCCTGTTTGCATTGCTTGAACGGGTGGTGCTGAAAACTGGCGAGTACAGAAAGATTGCGAAGGAGAAACCTAGTGACTGAGACGCTTGCTAACAGAATCAGCAGACTGGAGAGCCTGGAATACATTCGCATAGGCGGAGTCAGAGTTGCTAAGTACGCCATGTCGCAACCCTTCAAAGACATGCTGGCGTCACTGTCTAATGGCGAAGTGTATTACTGTGCAAAGTTTGCGAGGGTTGCTAAGGGAAGCGGCCAGGAGTACAGCGTTTTGGTAAGCATCGACCTCACTGAAAAGCATGGTTATTTGCAGCACGCCAGCATAAGCCTCCGTGACCGTCTGCCGACATTCCTTGAGCTAAAGGACTTACGCTATGCGGTATGGTCGCCTGACGTGGATGTAATGCAGGTATTCCCTAGCGACGAGAATTACGTGAACATTGATAAGCACTGCCTTCACCTTTGGGAAATGCCGGAGAAATGGGAAATACAATGACTGCGAACATAACGCCGAACAGTTGGAAAGACGCCTTGCACGACCGAACTGAACTCGACATTGATATGAGTGATGTTCAGGTGGCATTTGAACCGTGGATTATCATCCACTACATGAGTGCAAGGGAGAATTTGAGGGACAATCCCCTAGCTTTCGCTGCCAAAACGCACAAACTTATGAAACAAGTCAAGTTTGCTACCGGCTATCATTGGAACAATAGAAATGTACACATGCGCTGGAACTCGCACTTGCTGCACATGGGGATATACGTCAGCGAGAAAAGCATTAACGTATCGTTTAACACCTCCTTTGGCAGCGAGTTAATTGCACAGGCTTTTTGCACCCATGCCGAGAGCAGCACGGACGAATGGAAGGCAAAGGTAGATGAGATGTTCCGAAGGGTCGAGCAGTACACGAAAGGCATCTACCACTGCTCAGACTGCGATGCGGAAATGACTGAGATTGCAGGGCGTTACTTCGCCGGTATTTACTGTGAGAAATGCTGGGCACAAAAATGGAAAGCTATCGAAGCAAAGGAGACGTACAACTAATGGCTAACAATGTTGAGCTAGTCGACGGGACAATGCGGACAGAGCGAGACATCATCAACAGAGTGAAGGACATCGCTGAGGATGATTTCTTCAAGTGGCAGAGCAATGACCTGCTCTATTACGTCTCGTGGGATTGCCTTCTCGAAGTCAGAGACGAAAAAGAAGCAAAGGCAACGCAAGCAGAATGGGCAGAACGCCCTGCACAGAATCTCAAAGATGAAATCATAGAATACCTGCCCTTCGCATGGGACAAGGCAAACAATTGCCGAGGCATTTCATCCAGTCGCTCCATTGAGCATCTTCTTGCTTGGGCATGGCTGCACTCTGACGCCCTGTACGAAGGTTTAACGAATGTCGAGTACGAATTCTACGGCAAGCCTCAGCTTGTGTTCATATCTGAGGCATTCAACGTCGACTGGAAAGAACTCGACAACGGGCAATGGGGCAACGATGAGGGGTTTCAGAGCAACCGTGACGAGGTATGGGTAAAGGATTGGGGTGATGAATAAAGACTTAGAGGCGTTGAAAAGAATCATTGAGCAGTCAATTGACATAGGTGAACTAAACCAGATAGCGAGGCAACAAAGGCAAGTGAGGCGGGCTAACATTCACTTAAAAGTGATTGACGTGAACGAACGACACACACGCATCAACGTCTACAACCGCAATGCCCTATCCGGCACACTGTGCGTCTTGACCGAGGATGCAGTCGCCATTATGAGCTTACTGAACGAAGGGAACCAGCATGAAAGCCAAATACACCAGCAGTTACCGAGCGACAATCCTAGAGGCACTAAGGATTCTGGCGAACAATCAGAGTGAAAACTCTGTGGGATGGGAGCAGACGCAGAAAACAATCAAGTGGGTAGACAATTACATCGTGACCGCCGTAGAGGAGACGCCCCCGCCAGTGCCTATCGACGTGGAGGCCGCAATCCGCTACTTTGTATCTAACACAATCAATTCTCCAGAGAGGACAGGGTTACCTGCACATGCGGGGATTGTATGGGCTGACCAGAAAGGCGCATTGGTATCAGAATGGCTCGACAACCTGAGCAAGGAAGTGCCAGAAGACAGGAAAGTGCCAGAAGACAGGAAAGTGCCAGAAGACGTATTTGATGCAATCCTGTATTTCACGGACACCTTTCATGAGGGGGCAGTCGTCATTCCGGGGGAAGCGGGAGTATGGCGCATGGCTAGTTTCGAGAACGAGACTGCTCTAGACAATCGGAAGAAGATACAGAACTGGCTCATGGGAGTAACCGTCCTTTCCGAACCTGAAAAAGAAGTTTCCCAAGATAATCCTGCGTCAGAACTGCAACAACCTTCGACAAAAATTATTGACGACTGGCTGATGTATTGGGCTTTGCTTCGACGGGAATCTGGCGATGTAAAGATTGCCCTCGAGTATGAAATGCTCAACAAGGCAGAGGATTTTGGGCATGAGCGTGAGCGAGTAAAAGGCAACAGGCAGGAGCGCATTGATATTGTCTTGACTGGCAGCGGGCAACAAGGCGACACGGCCATTCGTGACAGGGCCAGCGGGAAAATAATTGCTTGCAAGAACATCAACGTGAACTTGGGAATGGACGGGCCGACCGTTGTTGTGGAACTGGTGGGAGTGAAGTTCGAGCTAGGAAAGGACAATTAGGGATGCCGGTTGCAGGGGCTAACGTATGGAGCATATCGTGCTACGTGGATGATGAAGGTCGGGTGCAGTTTGGGAGGCAGACGTACCGGCTGAAGATGCTCGTTATGGATTTCCCCGATGCATTAGCGAGCCTGAAAGAAAACCCCCAGCAGTCCGTAATACTACCAGTGTTCGGGAACAACATCAGGGATATCAAAGAGCTATTCGAAGGGAGCCAGCATGATTGACATTAACGAGCTAAACGTGGAGAACTGGACGGCTGACGAGATGGAGGGGTTTCTGCTCCGAGCCGCACGCAGGGCTGCGCTGGATGTGGCACAGGCACTGACCGAACGTTACGAGGATTTGCTCTCAAGTGCAAGCCACCTTGCTGACGAAAACAAGGATGACATTCAGGCGCAGGTAAAACTGATTTGGGAAATGAAAAAATGGGAGTACATGAGTATCTCCACCAGTCATGCACTTCAGCATACGCTTCGCTTCCTAGACTGCCATCGCAACATGAATACACTGGCAAAACATAAGCCGGAACTGATATTTGACGATGACAACATCATTATGGCGAGGCATATAGGTGACAACGAAGGGAGTCCGTGACATGGACAACCTCTTGAACGCTGTGGCTATCATGTCAGTAGCCGCCATATGCCTCGCCATCCTGCTCATGACGGCAGAAAGCAATGACAAGGTGAAATACACCATCGAATTGCAATATTGGCTTGCTATGCTGGAATCTCTGGAACTAAACGATATCCCCCACGACGAAATGAAACGAGGTGTCAAGAACAACGATGATGTCGCAATCTTCCAAGTGAAGGCGAGGTACGAAAAGGAAATGGAAATACTAATGAGGGAGGTGGCCGGGGAATGATATTTATACAGGGCAAGCCGTTTTTAATGCCGTCGCAGCAAGCAGCCAACCAGTGGCGTTCATATTTGCAGGGTGAGAGCTTCATGTTTATACGGGGCAGGGATGGAGGCAGAAGTCGCCCCCCGTTTGTGTTTGCCCCCGCCAACTCCGTCATGGCTGCACAGAACAGCGGCTACACACCCCTTCAACAAATTGAAACATGGCGCACGCTTTACGGAAAAACAACAATGGAGTGCATGAACTAATGGAAGCAACAACGTCCTGCCCTCATTGCTTCAAACTAACCAGCACGAAAGTAGGGAACAGGAGCGTGCAAGCGGCAGCGCAGACGATGGGTTACCAGCTTCGCATCTTCATCATCTGCCCCCACTGTTCAAAGAGATTCACACAGGTAATCGAGCTAAGATTGGCAGCGGTAGGAATGCCGCAGAAAGCAGAATCAGATGCAACCGTTGACGAATTACCCTAAAGACCTGGCAAAGCCCATAAGCGGCGAGTCACAAGAGACACACATTAGCTGGAGTAAAGACGAACGAAAATTGGGCATTGCCCACATATTCACCGACGACCCGCTGGAATACCGGCGTCTGCTCAAGAAAGGCTATGTACCCATTGCAGTCACCGAGTCCAGTGCCAAGTTTGAGATTGAATACCGACTCGTAAGCATTCGCTCGAATAAGCCCAAGCGAGAGCGAACAGAAGCCGAAAAACAGGCTGCGAAGGAGAATATGGCAAAAATGCAGGCTGCTAGACAGAAGGAAGGTTCCTAGAAACCCGTCTGACGCCCTGTGGCAGGGAGTAGAGCCTACTGTGGCGGCGTTGGGGGGTTGCCATGCTAGATTGTACCTAACCAACTTTTAACGCCCGTAGAACGCCAACGCTACCGAAGGGAAGAAAAACAACATGCTCACCATTCAGGACGGCGAAAAGTTTGCTACAAAGCTGGAAAACGAGATAGAGAGCATAGGCATCGAGTTCATGGTTGCATACCCTGCGCTTCACAGGGATATACGGAATACGACCGGAGCCATAGAGGACTTGCACACGGCCATCAGGAAGGGGATGAGGTATATCCTAGAGCTAGAGGGTCTCACTTACGATTAATGAGCAGAAAACTTAATAAACCCAAGAATTACAGAAGAAAAACGCCACGCTGTTGCCATACATGTCGTTTTTCGTATTTCAGCAAAGACACCATCCATCTAACGCTTGTTTGTATGCGTGACGAAGAGGTTAGGTTCGATTTGCATTCATCGGAATGGGATGCGTCATACCTCCATGTGTGCGATTACTACGAAGGCCCATTCATCAGAAGCGGTACTTAATGAGGTTTAATGTTGGGCTGTTCAGTATCGAATTCCGAAGGGACAGGCGAGTCAAGCGGCCACGCCGGGGAAGGAGACAAGCAAAATTGTCTGAACAAGACAAGTTCGACAGAGCAGTAGAGGCAAGCTACTGGATGATTGACCGATATTTCCGAGGCATGAATTTCAGCAGGCGCAACCGCAAGCGCAGTTTAACGGCTGAGGCGTGGACGCACGGCTACCAGTTGATGCAATCGGCTGAGGTTATGGTAGGCGACGACTTCATTGTGGAAAGCCTGTCAGCGGCTACTATGCGCCTCACGAGAAAAGCTGACTGGTATCGTGTGCAAATGGATAAGCCAGGGTTCTTACTCCCGTGGTAGAAAGGAATTGGAGAGCAATATGAGTGACGATATTTTTGGTGCAATAAAACGAGAGAGGGAGCATCAAATCAGGAAGTACGGAGATGCAGCCAATCGGCCTCGCTCGATAGGTGAATACCTATTGGTGATGCAGATTGAACTGCAAGAGGCTATTGACGAGTGGGGAAGCACAGACGGAAACGACGGGGCATTAGAGGAAATCCTTCAAGTTGTTTCCGTTGGAGTTGCCTGCATGCAGGAACACGGCGTAATGGAAAGGGTGTGACATGGACAAGACAGAAGAAAGACTGCTTGAACTGTTGCAGCATGGGAAGGAGATTCAGATTACGAAGGGGAAGGACAACAACGACGAAGACGAGGCTTATATCGTCACGCTCAGAAAGAGTGATTCAGAAATAGATGCAGACGATATGGTTGTTCAATCGTGGTGGCACTTCAGTATCGAAAAATGTATTGAAGAAATGCTGGAAGCGATGATGAACACCGTGCAGAAGAAGAAGGATGCAGTAACCGTACATTGGCTGATAGAGGAAGCCGGTGACGGTTTCATTCTTGGCACGTACAGCACGCACGAAAAAGCCGTGGCGGCAAGAGATTACCTGGGTAAGAATTACGATGGCGGAGCAGCGGGGGAAGCAGAAAAAGAACGCATGTGGCCTATACGTGAGATACCCGTTGACCCGCACGACCGCACGCTAGATGAGGAAAACAGATAGCCCCTGCCCCACTTTTGCTTTTTGTGTCGCTGCTGGTTTACTACAGGAGTGCGGTCGGTTAAACCGGCTCAAACCACTAATCAGGGCAATGGAGACCCTCTGCACACTCCCTCCGTTGCCCTATCAGTTCCGAAATTCCCTCTAGGTGTTCCCGGTCTATCATTTTGGGGCCGAGGCGCACAACTATCCACCCCTCAACTAAGGCGGCAAAGTACTTCTCCAAGTCGCCTTCAAAACCAGATGCAGTCCTGTGTCTGGATTTCCCTCTATAAACAACGCCTTCTATTTCAATAGCAATCTTCGTGGAAATATGTGCGAAGTCGAACCGCCAGCGGCGTGTCGGATGAAACCTATGCTCAGAGGTGAGCGTGGGGAGTTTCATCGAATCCCAAAGGAGCCGAAAGTTCCTTTCTAGGTGAGATTCTTTACTGAGTTGCTGTGTTTGCACTGTTCGCTCTGGCAGAGCGATAGCAATGCCATTCAGTTCCAACACGTCTGCGCTGGCAATCCCCATCAAGTCATCGAGTGTTTGCAGTCTCAATGTCATGGAGCAACTATACCACAAAAAGCAGAACGCCCTGTGGTTACCCCCGAGGTTCCACAAGGCGTCCTGTCGTTCCCACACAACTCAACCTACTAAGAAGGAGAAAACTCTGCTCCTAACTATTATACCACAAATAGCAGAACGTCCTGTGACCCCCGAGGTGTCACAGGACGTTCTGCCGTTCCCACATCTGTTAATCCCAACCTACTCAACTCACAAAGAAGGAGCGTGTTTGTACGTAACTACTGTACCACGACTGTCAACTAGCCGTCCCCCATGACGGGGAGATAAACCCTTTCTATGTTCTTCCCTTGCAGCATCTTGAAGTGCTGGCCCAATTCGGTAAACTCACCGTTCTCTCCGACCAGTATGTATTCTTCGTCATATCTGCCCCAGTCAGCCCCTGTAAACCAGTATGCGCTATGTAATATAGGGTCTGTTTCGATAAGAAACCACAACAAAGACATAATCTTTTTGGCTTCTTCTATTGTTCCCACCCCGCCTACCTCGGAGAGGATGACGGGTATTTCTTGGCCATTCCTATAGGCCAGGTGGGGCTTCTCTTCTAGCACTGTTTTCACTACACCCCAAAAGTTCAGAAACTCATCTGCCGTATGTGCATAAATGTGAAGATGCCATACGTCAGGAAGCGGGCCTCCCCATTCAAGGTATTCCTCAATCCAGTTTCTGGTTCCCTCCGGCACGCTTAGTAGCCCACCGTGTATGGCGTAACTGCGATATCCGCACTGTCTCTCTTGCTCTTTCGACCATGCAAGCGTGGTCTCAGCCGCCTCCCTGGGGGTAGCGTCTGACTGGTCTTCTCTGTCTGGTTCATTCCATAGAAACACGAATTTGCAGCGCACAAATGGCAGGTCGTAGTCTGTGAGGTTGAAATACAGAGGTACATGGATGTGGGCGTGCGAATCACTCCGTTGCAACTCCTGGTAATTGTAATAGCTATCCAGGTCGAGCGTGTCTACTATCTCCGTTTCTCTGCCTGGGGTGTAATCGTCCACCTGCCAGGGAACAGATGCGTGCAAGCCTGCCGGGGGAAGGGGTGGGGAAAACTGAAACTGAAGAAGAACCGCTAAAACAATTGCTATCAAGATACGCCTTCCAAGTTTTCAATCAAGACTCTAACTTCTCCCTTAAACGATAAGTCGTCCTGGTCAACACCGTCGTAAGTACACTCTACCGTGACGGTCAAATAGCCCCCAGGACGAAATGGCAAGTCCGGCCCGGACAAAACAATAGTAAACTCACTGTTGTCTGCAAGTACAACCTGGTCTCTACTGTTTATGATTTGCTTGTCCCTGTCCCTCAGACTCCAGACAAGGTCGATGGGCAGCATGTCTGAGCCTGCCTCATCTGTCAGCGTACCATACAAGACGATACTCGCCTGCTCTGCGGCCCTATACTTAATCTCTATGGGCATACCGCCCTCCTATGCCGGGTCAGGGAAACCGATTTTGAACGCCGTTAGCGTGAACGGGTTGCCACTGGTTACATCTTGCGGTGTGGTGATGTCGCCCGTTGCCAGTAGGTCAGTGCCTACCGTATCAACAATCGCCCAAAAACTAGCTGTTCCCGTGGCGTCTACAGTGCCATCTGTAATAGCGGAGATGTCCACCTCTCGTCCGCCTCCCGCCCTGTCTGTGGGCGCACTGATAACCGGGGGAATCTTGTTTCCCAGGGAAAATGTTGTAATAGCCTCTGTGTAAGTCGTCGGCTCAGTGTCGCATATGTCGAGCCGGTTGCCATTGGTGTCCAGCAAGTCAAGTCCTTCGTCATACACTCTATCGCCAATAGACGACATGTTATTCCTCCTCTGGTAATGTACGCACCGACATTCCGGGCGTACCGCTTGTTATCGTCATCTTCGGTATCGCTGAACCTATCAACATAACTATCACACCCACTGATAGAATTCTACTGAGATTTGGCGCACCAACCTCCGGCAGGCCCGCCACTGTATCTGACGTTGCCAGGAGGTGCGTCTGGCCCATCGAAGGTGCGCCCACCACTGGAGCCTGAGCCTCTGTAATCGCCGCAGAGAGTACATGACCTTGTCCCAGTACAGCAGAGCCTACAACCGGAGCCTGGGCCTCTGTGTCCGCAGATGAGAGTACGTGCGCCTGCCCCAATGCAGAAGCGCCGACCACTGGAGCCTGGGCCTCAGTATCCGCAGATGCGAGTACGTGCGTCTGGCCTAGTGCAGAAGCGCCGACCACTGGAGCCTGGGCCTCGGTGTCCGAAGCTGTTAGGTCGTGGGTTACCTCCGCATCCAGCGAAGGACTGCCAACCACGGGTGCTTGAGATTCAGTATCCGTTGATGCGAGTACGTGCGTCTGGCCTATCGAAGGTGCGCCAACAACGGGTGCTTGGGCTTCTGTGTCCGTTGATGTGAGTGCATGCTCTTCTGCTAGTACGGGAGAACCCATAACCGGAGCCTGGGCTTCGGTGTCCGTCGATGCAAGTACGTGCGTCTGCCCTAGTGCGGTGGAATCAACAACCGGAGCTTGGGCTTCGGTGTCCATCGATGCGAGTACGTGCGTTTGGCCTATCGAAGATGCTCCTGCAACCGGAGCTTGGGCTTCAGTATCCGCAGATGCAAGAACGTGCGTCTGGCCTATCGAAGAAGCATCAACAACGGGAGCCTGTGCTTCTGTGTCCTGAGATGCGAGTACGTGCGTCTGGCCTATCGAAGATGCGCCTGCAACCGGAGCTTGGGCTTCGGTATCCGTTGATGCGAGTACGTGCGTCTGCCCTATCGAAGGTGCGCCCACTACGGGGGCTTGGGCCTCAGTGTCCGAAGCTGTTAGGTCGTCTGAAGCACCGGCATCTTCTTCAATCCCCAACATGAAGATGAGCTTGGCGCTAGCTTCAACATTCGTATAATCTAGTTCAGCACCAGTTGCTATAAAGCCGGTTAACGTAGCCGTGATTCCCGCACTGCCATCGCCGTCCGGCATCTTCAACGCCACGTCATCACTCAGGGATTGAGCGTCAGTCGTGCTAACGTTGTCAACCGAGTTAACACTGTTAGCGTACTGCCCATCCTCATCCCAAGCCGCAACCATCAGCGACTCGTTATTCGCTGTTGTACTCGCCACGTTTATCGTCTCCATAAACGTAGCTAGTGCCAGAACTGCTTGGGGTTTCCACCCAAAGCCTGTTTCATCGACGCTGCCGGTGGAAGTCGGCGTGCTGTGCGTTATCAGTTTGGCTTCAACCACACCGCCAAACGCCAGGGCCAAGTAACCCATTTTGCGACTGTTGCCGCCAGCGTTACGCTCCGTCATATCAAAGCCGTTAGCGTTGAATCCCCCAAACTCTATGTATACATCTAATATTGTAGTAGTTGCGCCATACTGGACTATGCCGCCGCCATCGTGGGTTCCCATGCCTAGTTTCGTTGTGGTTAAATTGTCTCGCTCTGACCAAAACAGAGCGCGCTGCGTGACGCCGCCGACGCCATCCGAGTAGACGAAACCAAGAGATACCCCACTATGCGCTCCACTATTGGCGGTACTAACTACGTTTGAGGCTGTCACTAGAGCATCCGGCTTAAACCCTGGAGCCGTGACAGATGTTACCGCATCTTGTGTATTGGTGACGGTCTGTACAGCGGCATGAGCAGATAAGTCTGAGCCAGCAAACAGCAAGACCGTTAGCAAATACGCAGCAGCCGGTGCGGTTGTCCAGTCGATGGTGACGCCATTGGTTATCCAGGCAGAAAACTCACCCTCTGCTAAAATAGCTCCATCACCGTCAATTAAACGAATGCAATGCGTCTGGTCGCCATTGCCGCTAAACCGCACATTAGACGTGCTAAGATTGTCGTCTGAGGCCCAAGAGCGCACCCACTCGTCACCCACACCTGTAGCCACACCATAGGAAAATCTAAGGCCAGCAACAGGGGAGCCGTCAGCTAGTGCCGACGTCATTGTAAGCTGCACGGCCTTCGGCGTCAGTCCGCCCAAGCTAGTGGTTGTAAAATTCTGCGTCCCCGTGCTGGTGTTGACCGCCGCACGGGCTACCTTAGCGAGTACACCCATTAAGCGAGACCCAACCTCGACGCCCAGTCGGCACCAGTTACGTAGTCTATCTCTAGCTCCGCCAGAATATTAGCAGCGCCTATTTCCCGCAGGTAAACAAGTTTAGCGGCTGAGTCTGGCTTGGAGTCTATTTCGTCAATTAGAGCGAAAAATTGCGCCTCCTCTGTAGCGTCAAAGTTGTAGAAACTAGAAATCGCTTCTTTGGTTCGGATGCCCCTGATATACTCCACAAGCATCGACTCAAACCCGTGTATAGCTATCTTGTTGTCTTCAGGGTCGCTTGGAAACAACCGGTCATATAGTCCCATAATTTTCCCTCTAGCGTGCTACCATCCTCGCAAATCAGCCTATACTTCTTTCCGTTGGTTTTCACTCAGTATCACGGCGCACCTCCCTGCCCCATCAGAATTCGTAGCAAGTCCGTTAGAGTCTCCATATCGCTATCAACGATAAAGAGGGAAATCAATAGCGTGGAAATCATGAAAACAATCAGTACGACAACGCCTCCCTTTGTAGTGGCGAGCTTCGTGATGGTTTCAAATATCTTTGTGAACAATGTGTCAACCCCCTTGACCCAACAGAACTCGCAGCACGTCCGCCAGAGTCTCTAATACGGTCTTCTATTAACCGGCGTAATTCCCTGACCACCACCCGTCAAGACTCGTATCAAGTCCGACAGGGTCTCCATATCGTTCGCTACCACATGAATGGAAACCAAAAGCGTAGAGAGGATGAAAACAATCATCACGGCAACACCACCCTTTGTGGTGGAGAGCTTCGTGATAGCCTCGAACATACCCATACCCATTATGTCACCCTGTTTTGCACCTCGAACCATTGCTCCGGGTCTACTCTCCCTCTCGGCATACCGGCACAAGTACTCTCCTGATAGTAGCCGTCCTCAAAAGCTAATCGTATTTCGAAGTGCAGGTGCGGGCCAGTACTGTTTCCGGTGCTGCCCATTTCTGCAATGAGCATGCCAGAGCGTACAGCGCCCCCTACTTTTACGAGTGTCTTGCTCAGGTGAGCATAAAAGGTGTGTATCCTTAGCTTGGGATGCCAGATGCGAATGTATGAGCCATAGTCTTTGTCCTCTCCCACACGGGCTACTTCTCCATCTGCGGGTGCTAAGATATGGTCGCCCGCCTGTCCCCCATAATCTACACCGTTATGCCCCGGCAATCCAAACTGTTCATAATTCTGCGGGTTAGCCATCCACTTCTGTGTGATATACGGGTTGAGTACGGGCTTTTGCAGCAGGTCGGTCGGTGCGGGCGGTGGGTCTATGATGGGCGGGTCTATGGGTGGGTCTATGGGCGGCTCAGGCACTGCGACGTACTCTTGGAACACGGCAAAAGTGCTGACATGCCAATTCCAGGGCAGTCCGCCCCCTTTAACTCTGGTTCCGTTCTCGCCCTCGTCTCCCCACTGCCATGGCCCCTGTTCCCCCTTGTCAGGCGAGAAGTCGCTGCCCCCACTGAACAGCGGGATATTCTGCCACCCGCTGTCCTTTTCCGCTGTATCCTTCGTTTCCTCCGGCCCAGTGGGAACATAGAATCTGACTACAGTGTCAATGGGGTCGCCTTGCATATCTTCGAATCGTGCAAAGATATGATGGTCTGCACCTGCATCGTCAAACTCCCATGACAAGTATTCGTCTCTCGCCCATTGGGGAAGCCCGAATGGCTTAGAGGCGTCTACGTCCCATTTTCCATCTTGTGTTGTGAATAGGTCTTTGAGTCGCCATCTGCCGCCCGCCTGCTGCACCCAGGACACGTTCATGTCTAGGGCAGGTTGACTGACTCTCGGCGTATAAGCTGACGGGGGCGAAGGCGGTTGGACAGGAGGGGGCGTAGGAGGCTGTGGAGGGCCATTGGGGGGCGGCACAGGGGGTGTAACGGGCGGTGAGGCCGATTCATAGTGGGTCGCCAGTAAGTTAGCAACCTCGCCCACAATATCGTATGTCTGCCACGGTGGATTCTGGCCTAGCGTAAACACCGAATAACCTATGATTCTGTTCGACCATTGCTCGTTGTGTCCGCCCTTGTTTATAAGCTGATTAGCGTAGCCCAGCGCATCCGTGAAGTGCATCCAGCCTCTGGCCTTACCGTCAGGCGACCAGATTAGGCCATCAATGCCATACTCGCACACGGCAAATTTGATATGTCGAAATGGCAGCTTGGGGATTACTTGTACTTCCAGACGCTCAATGAACCATGTCGGGTCGTCTGGCCCCCAAAGGTCGGGCTGTCCGTACTGGTGAACAATGCAAATGTGGCTGTTCTGCTCTGCATATTCTAGAGCAGGGTAGAACTCCCGCCACAGGGCCATGCGGTCATGTTCCGGCATGTCGGGGTTGCCGACAGAGAACGCCCCAATGCCACACAATATCTGCTTGTCAGTCTCGGCGTCTGCCAGTTCCATCCGGCGAAGCTCAAAGCGATTGAGCAGTTGGATGCCTTCCCAACTCTGATGCACCTCGTTAGCAACCTGCCAGTATGTGACGTGCGGAGAGTATCGTTCAAGAGTGAGGTTGTGCGCCCATTCAGCAGCCTTCTCAGGGTTTTCCTGAATGCGGTTGCTCATGTTTCCATCTTCAACGTAAATGCGGCCCACAATTGTTGTGTCGGGCAGGTTATCGTGTACCCATTGCATTTCGTCAGGCTTGGGGTCAAGCACCGTAATAAGGCGAGGCTTCCATCGCTTCAATACGTCTTTGTGCGAGCCGAGACCGTTGATGATGTGCGGCCCAATTATCGCTCCCATAGCTTACTGCTCCCTACTATGTGATTACTTAGGCATCTTGTTCTGCAAGTTCCTGCTCAGAGGGGTCGCCGCCATTACTGCCAGGCTCTGCCGTAAGTGACTCGTTTTCATCGACTTCATTGGCACTTTTGGGCGGGGTTGGTTCCGTTGTGGGCAGGTGTGGGGCAAGCCCTTCTGCAACTTTCTTCCCCTCCCGTTCGATTAGCTCTTGCAGTTTGAGCAAGCCGCCCTCGCAATGGCCTATCTGCGTATTGACCATTTCCAGTTGCTGGTCAAGCTGCTCCCTCTGCTGTAGCAGGTTAGCACGTTCGCTCTGCGATTGCTCTAGGTCGTGCTTCAAGTCCTGCAAATCCATGCTGTTCCCTTTCGGTTAGTTATTCAACAAATGGTTCATCGAATTCATTCTCGAGCGTTTCTCTACCCTCTGTCTTCAACTGCTTGTCTCTTATCTTTGCTGCATCTTTTTGAATGAGGGAAGTTGTATTCTTCAGGAAATACTCAAGCTGTTCTTGTGGGTCTCCACCTATCTCGTCGCCTTCGTTGCGCCCATTATCCACCACAAGCGTTGCCAATTCAAGAAAGCGGGCATCACTTATGTTCATGGTATGAGAAAAGCTGCCCATTTCCATTGTAATACTTGCCATGCCGTTCTCTCCTTAGCCGATAAACAAGATGCCTTCCCAAATTGAGAGGTTTAGACGATTCTCGATGTAAATATTACCGTTGGTTGCCGCAGAGACAGTCACCTTGCCATCTGTTCCATCTGTGCCATCCACAGGGCCGGTCGTGGCTTCAACTCTTGCTGCCGTTTGCCACAGAATTACGCACGAGGGCGTTGCTGTGTTGTAAGCCACGATTGCTGTTGCTTCTCGCCGTGCCAATGTTTGTGTGTTGGCGGTCGGGTAAATCATAAATATGCCGGAGGTGCTTGGTGCGCCTGTACTCGCAGAAGTGTCGTCAAGGATGTTCCACGAATTTGTCCCGACTTCCCCGACCCTCGTGAGTCCGGCAATAGATACATCGCCGTCAACTGTCAGGTCGTCAACGATATGTGCATCACCGTCCACGTCCAGATTGTAGGCGGGAGCTACTACCCCGCCAATACCCAGTTTTCTCCCACTGCCGTAGAAATGCCCATCTCCCTCTACCACCAAATCGGCCTTACACTGAAACTCACCAACATCCATCACGAAAAAACTACTCGTGGGATAAGCGTAAGCCTTGAAGAAGGCATATTGACTGGCATCGAAGTTCTCGGCGTACAAAAGGATTGCCGCCAAATCCCCGGAAAGAGTCGCTTTGGAATGCAGCCTTATCGCACGCTCCCACCACGAGCCGGTATCGAAGCTATATGACGACAGTCGTGCTATCAATCCCGTCTTTGTGGCAGGTGTGATGTACCACGTTAGCGACGTTTCTTCCTGCTCACTGTGGTCTGAACCGTCGATAAGGATGCCATCAGTAGCATCGATGAGAAATTTAAGTGTTGACCCATCGTAAATACTTATGTCAGTATCTCGCAGCTTCAAAGTTCCAGACGGAGAAAAATCAAAGTTTGTTGTCGCTGCCACTCCCACATTACTGCCCATCTTGACATTGCCGCTTGTGTCCACCTCAAACACAGAGCCAATGATGAATGACGCTCCGGTCAGGGCAAGTGAAGAACCATTCCAGAGCATGTTTGCGCCAGTGGAAGGGCCAAAACGCACCAAGCCGCTACCGGCTACATGCTCAAATGAGGTTGTCGCCGCAACCAAAACATCTGTACCCAACTTAAGATTGCCACCACTTGTCCATTCGCCCGTCTGTATGCCGCTATTCCACATTTCAATATTGATATTGCCAAGACCAAACGTTCCAGCCGCAGCATCAAATGCGATACCCTTCAAAGGCGTCGTGGGGTGGTTGAATCCAAAACCCGTGACATGGCCCATTCTCATTGAACCATCATCATCCACACGGAACACAACATCGGAACCGTTGTAAATAAACAGCTTCCCATCAGAATTTCGCCACTTCAGATAAGTAGAATCTTGATTCCCGATGTACAGGTCACTTTCTGAAGAATCAAAGAAGAAGCCGGTTGTGGGAACAGTCGCTATGTTTGACCCAAACTTCACATCGCCGGTGGGTAGAATTTGAACCGTCTGCACTGAGCCGGTGTACAGGTCGATGGAGGTATTGAACAGGCGCATCCCTACATTGGAATCTGTGGCAAAGCCGCTGAAACCGGCGTTAGGCGTAAGGGCTATGTCGTTACCGCCTATCTGCCCGAAGCTCGGCACTGAATAATCCAGCGCACCGTTCAGGTCGCCCATGCGTAGCACTTCGGTGCTGTCGATGCCTGTGCCCTGTATCTTGACGTTTATCTGTGGACTCTGTGTAGCATCTAGCTCAATGCGTCCGTCTCCCTCTACTCCATAGACGCTAAACACTGTGCCTTCCGGCCAGTGCGGGTCAACGGGGTTCCCGGCTGAAAAGTCTCTAGTCACGTCCTGTATGGGGCCGACGCCTGAATCTAAAATCTTCATATACTCAGTCTTGACTACGCCCTGAGCATCCTTCGCCTTTATTAAAACCAGTTCTCCTTCATACATATTCTGGCGAAAATCTACAGAGGTGTCAGTCTCCTGAACCTCGGCCAATGTGCCGGAACGAATGGGGATGATGAATAAGCCGCCGATGACGTGTCCCTGAAACTCGGCAAATATAACTGCGTTAATCTGCGAGATATAGGCTTGTCTCCACGGGAAGGTAACAGAGCCTATGTCATAGGTGTCGGGAGCAGAAGGTATGAGGTGAGCCGCCAGCTTAAAATTGCCCTCAAACGTGTGGTTGCCCGTCCATATAAAGCTCGCCGCTTCATCAATTGCGAACGTGGGGCCAGCGGGAGACAAAGGCCCACCGCCGAGTAAGCCGAAGCCAGCGTTTACAAGCCACGAGTCTCTTGCCACAGAGCCATCTACGTTCACGGCGTCCGCACTTACGCCTATGCCATCTCCTGTCCCTACATCAAACGACCTACCAGTCGGAGATAGGTTGCCTCCACCGAGTAAGCCATTGCCTGCGTACAGGGGCCAGGAATCCCTTGCTACAGATGCGTCAACTGCCACACTGTCACTGCCAACCGAAACTCCATCTCCTGACCCCACGTCAAGGGTTCGGTTAGCCGTGAGAACACCTCCGCCCACAAGCCCTTCTCCGGCAAGGATGGATTTGTTGAGCAGGTCGGCGTGTAAGCCTGTAACCAAGTTGCCAGTGCTATTTGCACCAAGCACGAACGGTGCGCCAGTCCTGTTAAACGTATGTGTGTTTGTCCAGAGGAAACTGGCTGCTTCATTAACTTTAATTGTGTCTTGCTGAACCAAGATTCCATTACCGGCCCCCACATCGATTTGTATGTCGTCTATTAGTTGACCGCCTCCTGTGAGTCCAGCGCCTGCCTGCACCACCCTGTTCAGGTTGTCCGCTTCATCTGCATACAGCCCTGCTACCAGACGCCCCTTAGAGCTTTGTGCTAACACGAATGGAGCAGTGTTCGTGTCGAACGTCCATACTCCGGTTATGCTCTCTACTGAAGCGTGCCTAGCGTAGAACGGGTGGTCATTGTCATTTAGTCCGACCAGTTCGCCATGCGAAGGTATTGGAACAACGCTCCAATCCATCCCAAGCCAGTCAATTCTGCTATTACTTAGCGACCCGGTGTGGTCTGTGCCATTTAGGGAATGCTCTTGACTATGGTGTGCGTCGCTATCTGCGGCATGGGCAATATAAGTGCTTTGGAAACTGGATATATCCACACCGTCAACGGTTGTACCGACAAGGATTCTGCCTGCCACGTATAAATCCATTGCCGCCCCATCGTCACGTTCGATGTAAACGGCTTGCCCCACTGCATGGTCGGTAGTAGTTATGCGGAGACTAGCGGGCGTTTCTATGTTTTCAGTTAACCACGTCCCCTCTCCCTCGATAACCTGTGCGCCTACAATTCGCCGCACATAAATAGTATTCCAGTAAAGGCCAGAGGAACCGAGGTTGTACCCTCCTGCTGGCCCCTCCGCTGCGCTGACAGTTGGCCTCACGTCGCCTTCCGATTTCTGCAAGCCCCTTACCTCTAGCGCAGGTATAGCTGGTTGTGCTGGCGCATACCCTTCAATCAGAACATTCATGCCGGTTAATGAAGCAAGGTTATCGGTCAGCCTTAGCTCTGAACCTCCGGCTGTTAAAGAAACTAAGTTGTTTGCAGAAACTTGGAATGTTTCAACTTCCCGAACCTGTGCAAAGCGACCACCAAGAAAAGGTGCTATGCCTATCTCAAAGAATGGAGGCCCATCCGGCTCAAAAACCTTGTCTAGTCGTGCAACAGCAAGATTCTCTGGCCCCCAATGTTCCCCCGGCCCAATGATGCGTAAAGAACCGTGATGCCCATGACTGTCTGGTGGATTAACTGGATAAGCGGGGTCAGTTTGTCCGTAATGAAACGACATGATTTTTGCTATGGGGTGATTATCTGTAAACCCCACATCGCCAACGGGGTAGGAAACACCCACATCATGCCAAAACTCTATACCAGTTCCATCCTTGTCAAGGGGGGGGATTGCAACGCCTATCTGTAACCATTGTGTAGGGTTGCTTAAAGAGGGATAATTGTCATCGTCTGCTAAATGCGCTTGTTCGCAATTCCAGTCATAGCTGTCAAAATTCACTTTGTCATTCAGGCTGTAAAATGTGCCGGATTGCCATAGGGCATAATCAGTCTGAAATGACCACATAAAGGCTTCGGTTGACTTGAGTGATAATCCACGGCGTCCAAACATACCGGAGAGTTCGTACCCTGCAACTGGCTTTGGCCCACCGTCTCCATCTGGTGCGCCCGTGTAATCCCAATCCAAATCGTCACGATAGGAGTACACCCATCTATTGCCTACCGTCATACGACCAGCATCGTTTGATTCCCATTGCGATAGGCCATTCCAATACATACCTATCGTACCTATGGTATCTTCTGCGCTTTGTGCGTAGGAGGTGCGGCGCAACCGGAAGCCTGTGAAAGCGCCAGGGTCGCTTCTTGGAAGGTCTACGTCCCCGAACCCTTGCCTGATTTCTCCAGCCACCGCAATGTTCATTAAACCAGAAAAATAGGAGTCTCCGGTGTCTTCAAAGTAGATTTTTTCTTCTGGCCCACTCGCCCCTGCACCAATAATGGAAAGCCTGTTTCCCCTGCTTTCGTTTCCACCACCTGGCAACGCAACCACCTCTGCCGGAAGCCATGACAAATTGCTGTCCGGTCGCCCGACCCGAAGCGTAGGAGTAGTGTCGTCTGCTATGTCGCCGGGGGAAAACAGGAATCCCGTAAAAGCATCACGGTCAACGTCTGTGCCAAATTTCACACTCCCGTCAGGTTGCAAAGATATACGCCTGTATACAGCGTTATTGTTGTCTTTTGAGTAAATATCTATGGAGCCGTTTTGTAACACAATGCCTTTATCAGAGGCTTTGAAATAATTACTTAGATTGGCATCTCCTGCATCTATGGAACCACCCCATATGCCGAACTCATGCACACCAGTCGCAGTACGCAACTGCCCCTGTATCGAGGTGAGTTCTGAGCTATATGGGCTACCTGTCCAGTTTAATGAACGGGCATAGGGGCCATAGTTAGTGCGGTCGTTAGGCGTACCACCCTCTGTTACATTGGTGACGGCAGAGATTTCGTAGATGCCGTCTCCGTCCACGCCCCAGTCAATAACAATTCCAGAGGTTTCTATGATTGTGCCGCCCACCATCGTGCCGCCTTCGAATCCAGACAGGCGAGTAAACAGCCATTGCTGTGTATCTTCAGCCTGCGCACTGTAATTCGTCACCACACCATAGGCTGCTGCGATGATAAGCGGGTCACCACTTGCGCCCCACTCAGCCTGATAAAACATCACTACATCGTCATCTTGGAATATTTTACCGTCGATGTTGACGGAATCGTTTACCTGAAAGAATGCAGCATTACCTGCCTGCGGAATCGTGAAATCTGCCGACAGAGTACCAGTGGACTTCGATACTGTGAGCAGGGATTGCAGCACAAGGTTCTCGTCAGCAACAAATACCTCGACGTGCATTTCGTTAGCGAAGATAAAGCGGAAGTCTGCGAACCCCTTGTTATCAACTTCCCATCCGGTATTGCGTGCAACATACGTTTCGGAGCCAATGTATACATCGGTGGGCATGACCACCTTAGCCGAGTCAGGGCCACCCTCTGGTACAAGCCTGATGCGATTTCCCGCCGTAATGGTCAGGTTCCCCGCCCCGCCTTTGATGGAGGGGTTGCTGGACGTAAAGTCGAGGTCTACGCCCATCTTCACATCGAAATCGTTGAATGTATGCTGTCCCGTCCATACGAACGTATGCCCCTTGTTCACGCCTACGGCAGGGTTAGTCGTCTGATGCCCTAATGATGGGTCAGATACAGACACAGAGCCATCTGATTCGCCTATCTGCTTATCAACGGCTGACGCTTTGAAGCCGACAACCTCCTGCCATCTATTGTTGGTGTGCAGGGAGAACGGGGGCTTGCCTACCCCTGTGTTGAATGTCCAGTCAGCAAGGATAGTGGGCGTCTTTCCCGTCTGAATATTCGGATACCATGTGTCGTGGTCACCACCGCCTCCCGTTAAAAGTCCGGTGAGGTCAGAATGCAGATGCACATGGGGGTCAGGAGGGCCACCTCCCCCGTTGCTCCCGCCGCTGGATTTGATTAGCACTGTGCCGCCCAAGTCGGAAGGCGAAAACACGGCATCGGCAGGGCGACCAATGTTGATAAACTTCAGCCTTGTGCCGATTTTCTGGTCATCAACATTGGTAGCAGGGAACGTGCCTCCATCTATTTCAATGCGAGACTTGGAAACGATAGTGCCAAGAAACTCACGCTTGCGCTCTTCAAAACGTTCGCCAAGCACAGCTTTTGTGGTGCGCCGCCGACTAATGCGCCTGAGTCTCTGGATGCTTGAACGGGTCATAATGTCGTCCTTCCAACCTCAATGCCTGATATGCCGGTGACAAATCTGCCCTTTTGCACATTCTGATTGATTGCCAGTATCAGGAAGTTTCGCTGCAATGGGCCTTCCTCGGCCCAATCCCATGTTACCTGATGTACTTGACCCACCCTGATATAATCCACATCCCATTCCCCCTCTGCAAGCTCGATATGCACCGTGTAGGGGATGCGGGTCATGTGGAAATAGTTGGTTGCGAGACGTAAAGCCTCGTCCACATTATTAACAATGAATGGGCCTATTTCCGGCGTGTTTCCGAACCCATATCGAGTAACCTCGTCAGGATATTCGACAGTATCAATTGTACCGTCAGGAAGTATGTACTCCACGGTCACGAAATCGATGATAAACGAAAGCGGCTGTTCCACGTCCACGGTGCGAATCGTATCAACATCCCAATACCTGGAAATGCTTGGGGAGGTATAGTCTTTGCTCAATATTTGCCCATCCCCCACTTCCACCTTGCCATCAAACTTACTCCTAAGCAGGGCTTGACCCACCTTAGCCAAGTCCTGAACTACTGTAAAAGCAATGCCCGGTTCAGTTACATAGTCACCTATCGTATGCCCCGAATCAAATATAAGGCTTCCGTTCGGGCCTAGACGGGTCTGGTCTAACAATTTTTTGATTGCGGCCTGAACAGTGGTCGGGTCGATGAACCAGTCCTGAGTGTCATCCTCAGCAAAGAAAGATTCGTCAACCAGGAAATTAATCTCGTTCATTCTCGCACGATTTGTTATCTTTGCTGCCGCATCTCCGTCATACATCGTCTTGAACAAGAAATAATAATTGGCTATTCTCACCCCATTTGCTGGATTACCATCGGGAGCAACTGGTTCGACGTGAATAATACTGATAGTTTGAGCAGTGTTTGCTGCCACAGAAGGATTGGCCCAATAATCATTTGCGTATTCGGATTCATCTGGAGTACGGGCATACACGAGGTTGGCGAATCCCTCCACAAAATCATAGGGAACAAGGTTACCAGTGTCTCGGCTCCATGTACTCTTCTTGATAGGATAAGCCCACGTCGCCTGCCCTCTGTGAAATGTATAAATTGCTGTGTTTTCCAACACTTCTTCAGTTAGACCGGGCGTTATGGTGATGCCTTCTGCGTCCTTTGATACAATACCGTAATTGCTCTCCCCAATGGTGACGTCGCCCCCTGCTATCGGTAAGCCGCCAGACGAGGGGACGTCCTCCTGTGACAACACTTGCAGATAGGTTGTGCCAGCGTCATAAGTTTCTGCTGTGCGCCTGTCCAAAGGGGGCAAGACTGCCGAAAGCCACGCCACCTCGTCTCCTATAAAAGGAATGCCTGGTTTAACGAGGTCACTCCACACCCATGAGCCGTTGTAATGCAGCAGAGCAAAGCCGGGAGCAGGGCTTGCCGACAGGGCAGCTTGCATAGACGGAGTAGGTTGCCCGTCAGGAGTCCCCGGCCACGAAGAGACGCTCCCCCACATCAGCCCTTCCATGTGAACGAAATCACGACTCCTGTAATAGAATGCTCCACCATCAGACATGAAATACTTAAAGAAATCGTACACGCCCTCCACTGTGCGGCTTTGTAAATCCCTTATTTCATCCCATGTAGCATCTGGATACAGGTCAGTGAATTCATCTTCCCGGTCGACCACTAAGCCATGCCCACCAGCAGACAAATCGTCCTCCAACCAACCAATAAAAGGTTCGTTCTGCCCATTGGAGCCTATCCAGTTCCATCCGTCCGTTGCGTTGTAGATGTAAAAGCGTGGATTACGAGCGTCTTGGTCATTGTGGGAAAGGTTATTTGTGTTCTTGCACTGAATGAATCTGCCGCCCGTTTGCACCCCCGCAGGTATATCAAAGTACACACCTATGATGCCTACTTTCCCTGCTCCCAACTCTGGAATGTCAACATACCCATTGCTTACCCACAGGCTTTCTTCATCGTCATCTGCGGCCTTGTCCGGCTCCACAGTATCTTGGCCTGTCAAGATGTCACCACTGTCTAATTCAAGAATTATGTTTGACAAGGTTGAATCCGCAGCCATAGACAGGTCTGTGTTAATGACCCATTCCCCGTATCGCAACGATTTCACATTATCAAACTTAATCATTTCAAGAAGAGACGAGCATTTGAGGTTGAATGCGCCTAGATGCTGTTGGTCGTCTTGGAGAGAAGCCTTGCGGATAACGCCCAGCGTCAGCAGTTCCCATAGCGTGCCATCCAAGCTGTATTCAACGGCCACCAGATGATGCGGAGAAAACAAAGTCTTGTTGCCTATGATACCGTTTATGTCGAAGTTGTAGCCCGACATCGTGTAATCTGCGTTTAGCTGTTCCGTGAAGTCGAGTGTGCCATTATCGCTACCCACAGGAAACCACTGATACCACTCTGAATCAGCCGGTATATTTTGCCCCGCCTCGATATGCTCACTCCAGAATGAGTAGCCATTCACGGTGTCAGAGCCATAGTCCAGGGTTTCGTAAGCGATGTACTCCATCGTATTGTCGGGGCGCAATACCCAAAAGCCGCCGCCATTAGCGTAGGGAGCCACGTCAACAAGGTTCAAGCTCCCAGAGCTGCCCCCCGCAACGGAGCTAGGGTTAGTCGTCATCCCTGTGTGGCGCAAGGCTGTATCGTGGTCTTGGGATGTCCATTCGTAATTATTGACATGCCCAAATGGGAGCCATAAGGGGCCAACGCTTGCCCGCCAAAGCATCTTGGTCATGGAATCACCAACCCCGAAATATTAACCGTTACCGCTTGGTACAGGTTGCCCATAAAGCGACCCACGACTGGCATGTCCAGCACAATGTAGGGGAACGTAATCATGCGGTTTACATCGAAGGTTTCATCCCAAATGATAGTAGAGCCTGAATTCAGGACAGCAGACACAGTGCCTGGGCCTCCGTTCCATCCGAGCAACCCAATCCACCAGTCATACTCTTCTTGGTTCATGGCTTCGAATTTCCAAATAGCGACAGCCCGTTTTGATTCAACCAGCACCCCCACGCCATTTCGTATATTCCTGTTGTTGCGGAGCAACTGATAAACCCCTGCATCCTTCATCGTGTCTGGAACAAGAACACCGTTAATCTGTGGGTCAGGCATGGTTACTCCTGCAAATCCTCATGCACTTCCTCGTTTACTTCATCGTTGACTTCGCCCTGCATGGCAGCGGCAATTATAGCCAACCAGCTCACATTGAACACTCCGGTTGTAAAGCCAGTTGCAACGATGGCTGCAAGCAGTTCTCCTACTTCTTCACCCTTGTCTATGATTTCTTCTTGTATCCCTTGTGCTAGGGGATTGTATATATCCTGCCCTACCTTTTTCAGCCCTGCAATGGCATCTTCTTCGCCTAGCCCAAACATGGCCCTGACGTTCTCTATGCCTTTCTCGCTGTCCGCTTGCTTCGCCATTGCCGCCTGTACAGCCTGAACGTCGATAAACTTAAGATTTTCAGGGTCAGAGAAAAGGCTACTGTCCTCCCACGCCTGTTCAAACTGACGCACAATAGCTTCGGGTGTGCCTTCTATGCCTCCGAGAGCAGCCCTTGCATCTTCAATATCAACGCCTGCCCTCTCCACGCCATTCAAGACTTCATCCTTGAGGCGGCGAAGATAGTTGTCGGCAAAGTTTTGCGGAATGCCTAGCTCTGCATCGTCCATTTGCTGTTGGGTAACAGGAGATATACCAATCAATCCCGGCACTTTTTCGAGCATGTTGCCTATCACGTCCACAAACTTCTCGCTGGACTCTTTGAACGTGTCCCGCCAATCCTGCATCGCTTTCTTAGTTCCCACATCAACCACGGCTTGCCGATGCTCCGCCATGCTAACATCAGATGCAAGCATGCCTACTCCAGTTCCCCCCGTTACCCCACCCATGCCCGGAGCAAAGGGGCCGTCGAGCCTGCCGCCCTGCATTATACGACGGGCTGTTCCTCTGCCGGTGAAGTTCGTGCCCCCGAAGATTCCTTGCCCTGACTCGAAATCGTTAAGTGTGGAAGGGTTGTAGAAGCCTTGATTCCTTAGATAGTCAATGCCATATTGGTCAACCTGAGAAGTTATGCGCTTCGCCGTCGTTCTATCTATCTCCAGATTAGACTGCCTCTGCCAACCTGCTGCTTCCTTGTTTGCATCTGCGAAGTCTTGCACTGCGGCTGTGGCAGCTTCCATGAATGAGAGGTACGGAGTGCGCTTGTTAATCACATCGCCCATTGCATTCTTGGCGTTCGTGATAGCGGCTGCCATTTGCTGATGCTGGTCTTTGTTAGCAAGAGCCTCGCCTTCAGCCTGAGAAAGGACTTCGGTGAAGATTGCCGTGCGCTGTTGGGCAACAGTCATTTCTGACGTGACAATGCCAAGTGTCTCTGCGTACTTTTTGTATGCATCGTCCACCTTGACCAAGAAACCCAAGTTATCCAAAATGCGGGGAGAAAGACGACCAATGCCAGTTGTGATGTCATTGAAAGCATCTTCTGTGCTGCGTCCAAACTCCTGCCCACGCTTGGCTGCAATCTCCATCAGCCTAGACATCTCATCCACGTCACTTGTGACGCCGAGACGCATAGCCTTCATTGCCTGAGCCATCAATGCAACGTCTGATGACATGCCCTGCGCTGCCTCACGCAGAGACGTAAGCATTTTCTTTGGGTCTGATTCTACCTTAGCAAATGCTCTGGTAAAGGCTTTTTCGAGGTTTTCAGCCGTGACTGCCGCCCTGCTCAATTCATTGGTTACCTGAGCAATCTGTTGCGTCCCCCGAACGGTTAGATAGCCCGCTAGACCGCCTACAAGCGCACCTCCGAGGCCGAGACCTGCACCGCCCCCTGCTCCCCCTCTGCCCCCTGCTGCACCCCCTGCTGCGCCCCCCGTCTGGACGTTGCCCATTGCCTTCTGGAATATTTTAGCGACCTTAGCGGCTTCCCGCTTGGCAGAGGCATCATCAACGCTAACCTGATAAACTACTTTTCTGACAGGCATCTACGGCCTCTTTTCCATCCGATTAAGGAATGCATAAAACCACGCATCAACCCGTTTCAAGTCTCTGCTTTCTAACCCAATGGCAGGACGAGCAGGTAAGTTGCGAGAAGGCGCACCTAATTCTAACGGTTGCACATGCTTGTGCCGTGAGCCTATTTCAAGTGTCCATCCTGATTTCCGTCTGAGGTATTTCGTGTAACCCCGAGACTTGGTTGTAATGCTATTCCTGTATCTACCCGTGCGAATAAGTATCGGCCCCGGAGCAAAGCCTAGCCTAGACCTGTCCCTGAGCGTAGCGGGTGCAAGAGAGGGCCACGCCCCGTTCAGTCCTTGGTTGACAAAGTTATTAGCAAAGCCATGCCTCACCGTGAGTTCTAAGCTGTTCAACTCAGAACGAGGGGGACGGTGCAACACTTTGAGCCACGGAAACATATTCGGCTTTGTTAGATTAAACTTTACCCGCACTTAGCTTCTCCCTTTCGGCTTGCTCTTTCTTGAGCGTTCCGTATCTGCCACTCAAGTAAACCATGTCCGAGAGCAAGGTTGTGGGCAGTGTTGCGGCTTCTAAGAGCGATATGCCCTGCATCATGCCGCCCAATGCCATCCAACGTAAAAAGACTTGGACATTAGCGATGTCGTGAATAAACTCGCCATCGGCTTTGTCCAAGTCCTCTTTCGTTATCAAGCGAGCATTAGATGTCTTGGGTGGCTTCTTGATAAATGAGCGAAGCAAAACCTCTACATTGTCTCGCTCACTCTGACGATTTTTTTTTCCTCGTCTGTTGATGCAATTACCCACAAGTTAGGGTTCAGTCTGTGGATTTCTGCCATTGCCTTTGTTAGCAGGATAGACGGCACGTCATTGACGCACGTCTCAAAGTCTTGCCAGCTTTCGGGTACAGGGGATATCTCCCATTCCCCCGGCCCCTTCCCATTGGTCGTGCGCTGCACAACACTGGTCGTGGCGCACATGAAGGTTGCCCAGTCACCTAGCAGACGCAGGGTGTCCCACCGTGTCTGCAAACCTGTCTGAAACTTCTTTGCGTCAAGCTGTTCGCCAAACTCAGTCAAGAAGTCGTCCACGCTTTGCTCAAACTCGTTCTCAAACCAGTCGTGAGCAATTCGCAGATATGCGGTGCGCTGAATCTCTTGCAGGGGCGATACAGTTTGCACCACCACGCCATCTTCCAGCGTGGTGGTGTCATCAATCGGCTGCTCTATGACAACCCTGGATTTCCTTATCATGTATGTGCCTTAGCGCCACATGGGCAGTTCTTATGGAGCGACGAAAGGATAGTCAGACACGTCGTCTATCACCGTAATGACCACAGGGTCTGTGGTGGTATTGTCAAGCATCGTGTACTGGACATCGCAGCGTACAATGTCATTACCTGATGCCCTGAATCCCATGAAACGTACCTCGGCAGACAAGATGTTCATGTTGATGCTGCTCTCTACGACTTGCCCATCAGACAGGTCGAGGATAACACGACTGGTTACAGTCGCTGTATCAGGGGTTGCACCATCAGCCCACATCAACTCCTTGTATAAATCATATGACAAATCCACGCCACTCATTTCACCCATGATGGAGAATCCGGTTTCCTCAGCCGAGGCACGGAACAGACTGTGCATCTTCTGATTTTCTTCGTCAACCGGGCGGGCAATCGTAACGGTGTGTTGGGTTGGGTTTGTCATAAAAGCGAGGTCTGAGAACGCAATGCTGCCTGCAATGGGGGAAATAGCAAAGTCGCTATCCACCTGCAAGCTGGTCGGAATATTCGCTTCGTTTTCTTCACCGAGAGCAAAGCCGGTAAAAGCGATGCCGGATGCTGATGTTGACATGTCCAGCGTGATACTCGTCAAGCGGGCGTCAGTGAGTATCTTGCGATAGGGGTCAACCCCCACTCCGCAATCAGGTATATCCAGGAAAGCAGAGATATAAGGAGCATCGCAAATATCCAGCTTCTTAAATAACCATGTATACGGAACAGCCACATCGACGGTATCTATTGGCTGAAGCCCTAGTCCAACCAACAGCGCCCCGAAACTGTTGGGGTAGAGGCCGCAATCTCCGTCAAACGGCACGCTGAATCCTGAGCGCAGGGGTGTCCCCTGCTGCGTGGTGGCCCTTCCGTGAATGCCTCTGGACTGGTTCTGGTACTCGATATAGTCAAATATGCCCGTAGCCCCTAGAGACTCAAGGGACAGTGGGTAGAATTTCTCGGTTGCGACAGGAGCCTTTGTGCCAAGTCCCGCTGTTTGTATTGCCAGCGCAAAGGTTGTGGCTAAACTCTGCATAGTTTATATCCTTCCATATACGATAAAAGATAGCTGGCATTGTGCAACATAGCGGTGTTCTCTGTTCTGCCCCCCAACGCCCCGCACAAATGCTTGTCTGTCTACAAAGGTTACGTTCTTCACTACTTCTCCGTCCTCAGATACACCAATACCAGAAAGGCAGGGGTCACTACGTATCATTTCACGGAGTACGGCAGAAGCATCCTTTGCTATCTCCCTTGCCCCGTCGATGTCAGCACTATCCGAATAGTAGACTAATTCATACGGATATTGAATGTCTTCCAAATGCCACACACCGTCCCCAAACGGCCCCTCTGTTTCAGCTTCCTCAGCTTCGTACCCTCTGATAAGCACGAAAGGGACATCAACATGGTCAGGGTCAAATTCCTCTCCTACAACCACTGTCACGTTATCAAACAGAAGGTGCTGTCCCTCTAGAGCATGCACGCTTTGCAGCAGATAGGCGTCAATCTGAGTCCACAAGCTACTCATAGGGAAACGGTGTCCCCTAGCGTTATCCAGTCCCTAGTCAAACCGGCAGTAGTTTGAACCCCCCCATCTTCAGGGACTTCACCCACAATGTCCTCAGAGTTCGTCGGAATGGTGCTGCCGATGTCGCCTGTATCCAAGTCTGTCATATCTACTGGATAGCCATATCCTGCCACAATAGCAGCCATGCGTTTTCTCAGCCTTTCCACATTGGCGAAGATGGTTTCTCTGTCACCTTCGATTGCGAAAGCCTCAGTGTCCACTCTGGTCGATATGAGCGTATGGAAACGCTCCAGTGCAAAGTATTCGCACAGAGCGTAGTAAGCGAGACGAAAACCGCCGCCGCCCATCCTCGAATCAGCTTGGTCGAGGTCGGGCTTCCAACCTTCAGTTTCATCTGCCACAGAGGTTTGCCCAACCTCGTTCGCAAGATTTACATACCTGCTCATGAGGTGGGCAACGGCTAAATCCCTATCTTCTGCCGCTATTGTCACGGAGTAGCCTTCTTATTTCTGCCCCTTTTCTTGGGAGCAGATGCAGAGCCTGACGGAGACGAAGTCGTAACTGTCTCAGGCTCCGGCAAAGCATCCGAAACAAGACATTCAGCGGCGTACTCACAGAGCAAAGCCGTGTCAATGTCCTTGTCTTTTGATGTAGGCGGGGTGGCAAAGCCTTGAGCAACTAACACTGAGGTTAGTTGCTCTTTAGCATTAGCCAGCCTAGCCGCCCGTTGAGCGACACCAGCCATGTTATCCCCCTAGATTGGCAACGGAGCGTTAGACGCTGTTGGTACGGTGTACGAAGCGTTCTCTATCTGCATCGCCAGCATTCCAGTTCTATCCGCAACGCCAAAACCCGCATAGCGAATATAGCGGTTCGCCTCTACATTGCCATCATCGGAATGAAACTCCGTGAACAAGCCCTGAAGGGATGCAGCGGGATATTCCCGGAGCCGAACAGGAGCAGGAGTGCCAATCATGCCAGCAATTATGTAATCGTCGGGCAGGTTCGGCCACTCTGCAATCCAGCAGTTGGACGACTTTGTCTTTCCGATTACCTCTACTCCGGGGCCGAGAATGGCAGGAGTGCCAGCAAACACCTTCGATTCACCTGTACCATAGGTGATGTCGGGGTCGCTAACTTCCACAAACTCAGCTAAACCAGTGATTGCGGTTAACAGATTGGAAGCAACATAGGCAACCAGCGGGCCGGAGTTGCCAGGATGCTCAATCAATTCCTGTCGAATAACCGGGAATGGATTTGTAGCATCCGCAATCACAGCCGCTTGGAATAGATAGTGGCTATCAGTCGCCACAACGCCGCCACGAGAGACGTAGGTCACAGCATCGCCATTCGCCAGAGGCTGAATGGAAATGTCGCCTAGACCCTTCATTCCGTTTGGCCCAACCTTGTCAGCGAAAGTCCAAGACGAACTGTCCAGAACTGACGCAATGAAATGCCGGAGCAGCCAGTCACGGTCACGGCGTAAAGCGTCCGCAACACTGTTGTTGACTTCCTCGACCGTCATTAACGCCCTGGTTACACGATTGTTACCCCATGCAGTACCAGCACCCTGAATGGGATAGCCCACCTGGTATGATGGCCCCGGAAGAACAGGCAAGGGATTGCCAAAGTCATCCAGAGGTTGCATGGTTCCTGCTCCGGGCTGTTGCAGTTGCTCTTGTGCCACTGTCGTCTGAGAGACGAAGTTGGACATGAGTCCTGCAATAATCCGGTTGTACTCAGTCAGTGTTTCCCTGACAGCATCGTAAACGATGTTTACGTTACTGGCGTCTACCCTCGTAGAGAATAGGTGTTCAAGTCCGATGAAGCCGTATACGGTCTCGTTAGCCATTATGCGCCTCCACCAATGCCCGTGAGCCAGAGAATCTTGTCGACGCCGACCGAACCGTAACCGGGCCAAACGAACCCAATGGGCACGCCAGCAGCACCGTCAACCGTACCGGCTGCACCGGCAAAGATGACTGCGTTAAAGGCGATAGCGTCCAAAGCATCACCGAGGTCTACCAGACCACGAATGACTGCGGTTACTTCCATACCGGCTAATGCAGACGTCAGAGCCACACCGATGATTCCTAGAGTGGTTCCGTTGTGCGGAGTAATATGCCCATTTGAAGCAACATCCACCATGACAGTTTGACCTGCCGTGATTTCCTCCGAAGCGGGGCCGGTAATCTGGTCGACAACCGAGACTCTTTGGCAAGCTGCAACTGTTAGTGCTGCCATTATTCGGATGTCCTTTTCTTGTGGGAGCCTAGAGGCGTCTCACCCAATTCGTGAAGGTTGACTTGCGCTCCTTCTCCTGCTCAGGCGTTAACTGTCCGGGCTGTCCCATTGGCTTTGGGGTTGAACCTACACCGGGTGCAGCGGGAGTTGTGTTGAACTTGTCTACGGCGGGTTTGGCCTTCGTGATGAAGGCTTGAATTACTGCGGGGTCTTCGGAATCAGGAACCATGTCCTTGAATTCTTCCGGCCAATCAGCAACTTGAGCAGTCAGGGATGAAACCAATTGTTTCTGATAGTCGTCCCGTTGCTCAGATACGCCGTCAAGCTCTGCCAACTCGTCGCCACGCTTGGTAGCTAGTTCTTCCCACTTCTTCTGGTCTGCCAGCTTGTCGTCCTGAGCTTTAGCGGCATCAGCTTCTAGCTTTTCCGCTTTGAGCCTGTGAGCCTTGTTCTCTTCCCGTAAGTCCTTGATAGCGTTCTGGACGTTAACGGGCTGAGAATTCCAGTCAACAGGGGTCTCAGGTTGCACAACTGGCGTAGAGTGACCATTGGACGCTGCTTGCGCTTGGCCTCCGCTTCCTGCGGGAGAGTCTTGACCTTCCGTAGGGTCTTGACCTTCATTTGTGTCTGCCAAGATGAGATTCCTTTCAAATGGCTAGATATAGAGTAACACGATTTTTACACTGCGTAAACAAACTCAAGTCTACATCGGCAATGACCGCCGCCCAAGCAGATGCTTCCGGGCGTGGGTATGTAGCCAGCATCTGGCTCATAAAAGCCCTGTGCAGCCGAACAAGGGCGGCACGTAACCCCGTCGTCCACGGCTATATAGCGAATGCCAATCAAGCCGTTTCTTATGTTCTGAGCAATGCGCCCTCGATAGTATTCCCCACGCCCCGCACCACCGTACAGGTTGAGCCGATTGGCGATATACCCGTTACTATATGGAGATTGTTGATGCACCTGCCACGCTATTTGGTCAGTGAAACGCTGCATGTAGGCCCGTTGCTCAATCACGGTTGGGCGCAGGAGATTCCAACGTATTCCCCCATACCCGCCCATATGCTGAGAGAGCAGATAGGTCTGCAACTCAACGTCGATTAACCTTGCAAATTCCTGGAACGCCATGGTTCCACTGGTCAATTGATTGGCAAGAAATGCTGTGCGCTGCGTCCACCAGTCTTGAAGAGCGTCGGGGTATTCCGGCCTTGTTCCAAGAGAAAACACTTGCTGCAAAACCAAACCATCTGTCTCTGCCTTGAAACCAATGATTACACCGGCCAGCGTAGCGGCTGCAACCAAAGTGCTGTTATCGTCTTGTTGCTCAATCATGCCGGGGAAGAAAAGCTCTAGCTCATCCTCATCCCATGCAGAGAATACCTCGGCGGCTTCTTCTTCAGTAATCCAGCCATCCAGAACCAGACGAGCCAACCACTGCAACACCTCTTGCTCAATCGTCATGCTATCCCCATCGCATCGTTCCGTATGTCATAACAAAACCACCAGTAATGCAGACTGCTAAAATCAAAATTACTATCTGCCAATCTTCCATCGTCATGCGTTCTGCGTGCCTCCTGAACTCTGCGGCCTGCTAGTGGGGGTGGCTCCCTCTACAGGTTGGCTCTGTGCGGCTGCTGTGGCGGGCGTGTTGGGCTGTCCTGTACCGGCTACTGCTAGGCTACGAATGCGCTCCTGAACGCCTGCTACAGCCACTGAACCGGCCCTCTCGTTCTCTAGAGCAATCCTATCCCTCTGCAACTGGATAACCTCTTGCTCGGACACCGGAACAAGCGGTCTAGGAAGAATGGTTAACTGTAACTGGTCATCCTCCCAACTATCCAGATTAAAGGCTGCAAATTTCTGCTGCTGTGGGGTTAGGTCAGACCAACCGCCCCCGTTAGCCCTGAATCCTCCTATGGCTGCACCCATCTGGCACAGCTTGGCTGTACCGAGGTCATATGCGGCTCTAGCCTCATTAACGTATGAGCCTACGTCACCAAACAGGCGTTCTGCAGCAGGGCCGGTTATCTGACTCATGTCTCGCATTTTCTCGTACAGGGTTAGCTCAGGGTGGTCTTTCTCAATCTCACCCATCATCTGCTCAATATGAGCCATCGTTTCGCCTGCTGGCATGTCCAATGTCTGTATGGATGTACCGGCAGCACCCCGGATGAACTCGATAGTATCCTTCTCGTTCTCGGCGGACGTGCTTGGCCCCGACTGGTCTGATAATTTACCCACTGAATCACCGGAGATAACCACTGGCGCACCTACCACCTTGTGCATCTGGTCTACGGTGTGACTAGCGAGGCTGTTCAGGTAATCAATCTTGCTGATGGAGCGAAGGGCGGGATAGCCCACGTCTGTGCCGCTATTGGTGTGGCGCATCCACACGGCAGGCACAAAGCCATACGGGTTAGCGTACTCAGCAGGGTCATCCCCATAGGCGAAAGAAGATGAGTCTCTGAATGTGGAGATAACATCCCTGTTTACCTCTCTGCGGTAAGTATAATTGGTCTTCTTCTCTTGGTCGTAGGCTGTGTATTCAAGCGCATAGCTCTGCACATTGCCATAGTCGTCAAGGTCTAGAGCGTCAATGAAACCCGGCCACACCACATTGAATCGGATTCGACCCTGCTGCACATCGTCTCGCACCTCTACCATGCTACTACCCACGCACGCCCCGTAACGCACCATGACGTGATTCTCCGTCTGCCAGTTCGACCACTGGAATACCTGGGAGATAGCGTCCAGCATATTCGGGTCAGTATCGGTGTCAAATGGGATAGCAGATGGATGCCCATCGTCGTGGGGACGGGCGTCAGGCGTTATCGAGCCTGAGTAGACAATGCCTGAATAGAAATCTACCAACCGGCGCACAGGGTTGTAGATATTGACTGAGGCTCTGTACATGCCCCTCGATTGCAGATAAGTCTGCCATACCTCCAAGTCGGAATACGCCTCATTGCGATAGTACTCCCATAGGAGCCGGTAATAACTGCGGGGTGTGCTGAACTCAAGGTGCTGCTCGTAGGGTTCAGCGAGTGCCACCTTAAACGCCTTGTAAGCCACTCTACTTGCTGTCATTATGTTGCTCCATGTCGCCATAGAATTAACTCCGCCATCTGAAAGCCTGTGCGATACCATCTCCAATGTCTATACGGGACGTGAGTGCAGAGAAAGCCCCGCTTGCAGCATCTACCATGTCGTCGTGGGGAAGTAGAGGAAATCCATGAATCTCTGTCAAAAACTTCTCATTCCACGGAGCCTTCCTCAACCGCACATTGCCTATCTTCGCTTGTGCAGCGAAAGGGCGGGAACGCAGCACCTTATCCCCCCTCGGCCTCACCCCTAGCGCATCCACCCCCCGCAATTCTGTCGCAAAACGCCAAGATTCACGAATTCCAGCCGAACCACCCTCCACTTCCCACCTCGACATGTACTCCGTTGCGTTCATTCGTGCAGAATTGGAATCATTAAATGTAATTAACTTTACTTCGTCAAGTATTTGTGCGGGGCCAATTCTGTCATGGAGAATGTCGGTGATGTAGTAGATTCCGTTGAGATAGCGCATGGCGAGGCCCGCTGTGAAATCGGGGTTGCCGGTTTTGCTGAATTCTTTGGCTGTTCCGGCGAAATCCCAAAAGCGGCATTCGATAATGTCGTGGTAGGGAATGCTCTCGTCGTCCACGATGGCAAACCATTCACGACTGAAGATGTTGCCTCCCTCCTTTGGCACTGGTCGCTGCTGGTAAAGGCTTCCCCAAAAGTAGGGGCCAGCACTGCTCTCGATGCGTTTAAGTTCGTCAGCCGGGTAGCGTTCGGGACACAGGGGCGCACCTGGCTCCCTGTCGTCAGGCTCTACAGTGCAAGTGGGGGGAAACTCCTGTGCATCTTCTTTTTCCTCGGCTATGGCGGGCAAATTCACGACGTGCCACTTCTGCGGCACTATGCCTTCTTCCTTCTCTTGCTCCAGCAGCCAACCGGCTAGGTCTAGCTGATGCCACCTAGTCTGCACCACCACGATTGCGGCTCCCGGCTCTGAACGGGTATAGAAGGTGGATTTCCACCAATCTTGGTGCATGTCTCTGATTTTCTCGCTAGCAGCTTCCTCGGCATTCTTGATGGGGTCGTCGACTATGCCCAAGTGCATGCCACGCCCTGAGATACTTCCCCCCACGCCTGCGGCCCACAACCCGCCGCCCTCGATTGTCTCCCATTGGCGTACAGCCGTCGCCTGCTCGTTCATCTTTGCGCCACTGGTGTAATAGTTCTCACGAGCGTTACGGCTCAATCCGTGAGCAAGCTCAGAGCCGTATGAGCAAAGGCCCACCCATTTCTTAGGAAAGCGAAACAGGAAATAGGCAGGAAACAATCTACTCACAAGCTCTGTCTTGCCGTGACGAGGCGGCTGAAAGACCATTAGCCGCTTTATGTTGCCATCGGCTACAGATTGGAGCAGCCTGACCATCTTTTCTACATGGTCATAGAATTCTAGAGCAGGGTTTACCACCTCAATGAATTCACGAAAGGTGGTGTTGGCCGACCGTTGCCTGCGTCGAAGCTCTAGTTCAGCTCTCGCCCTCTGTCTGAATGATGGCTTCAAGCTCTGCATCGGAGAGCCGTCTGAGGTCAATATCTCCACTATAAACCACTTCCTGCTTGGTACTGAATTTGTCCCGCCTCTTTCTGCTCAACCACCACTTGGCATTGCCTACATGCCCCTTGTTAATGCTGGCAATCACCACCGACTCCGCACGGTCACTTACTGTCTCGCACTCAGCTTCATAGGCTATCCGCACCACTTCAATGTTCTGTGTGTATCGCTTGGCGGTCTCCCACCCCACACCCAACCGGGCCGCTATGGTGGCAATGATGCCGCCCGTACCCGGTATTATTGCCAGTATTTCTTCGTTAGAAAACCGCTTCTGCGTGTAATCCCTCCTCCCCTCAACTACCTCTGTTTCAATGTCCTCTCGCCTCTGCTTTGCTTCCGTGTAAGAAGCTTTTTCTGCTGCTGTAATGTGCTTTGGCATCGTCGTTTATCACTCCAGTAAAACTATCCCAAAGGTATGCCGATTATGTTCGTATAACTGGACTGTTCTGCAACTCCTTCTGCGGCTTCAATTTGAACGGGTTCTCGGCCCGTATGCTCGGCCCATCGCTCTAGTGTAACCGCCACGTAGCCCGGACTCAATTCCACTGCTCTACATTCTCGGTGCAGGTTCTCGCAAGCGATTATGGTTGTCCCACTCCCGACAAAGGGGTCGTACACTATCTCCCCTTCCTGCGATGAGTTCCTGACGGCTCTCTCCACCAACTCAAGCGGCTTCATGGTCGGATGCTCAGGCGAGGCCGATGGCCTGTCAATCTCCCATACCGTCGTCTGCTTGCGCCCTCCATAGTACCTGTGTCCAGCACCAGGCTTCCAACCGTAGAACAACGGCTCTGCCTGCCAATGGTAATCAACGCCTAGTGGGGAAAAGGTTGCATTGTTCTTCACCCACTGTATCGTCTGATGCCATATGCCCCTCACTTCCATCAATTGCCCAAAGATGATGTGCAGGGGGCCAGCAGGCGCACACACGTACCACGCACCGCCCTTCTTACAAACACCCATCGCCTTATCAAATGCTGCGTCTAACATCTCTCGCAGCCCCTCCTCGTCCAACGTGTCATTGTCCAGGTTTTCTTCAACCCGATTACTCTTGGCTATCGTATTCAAATATTTATTCTTGTCGCCTATCGATACACCATACGGAGGGTCTGTCCATACCATCTCCGCTTCCTCAAAACCACATGCCAAGCTCGCAACCTCCTGCTCTGTGCAATCCCCACACACCAACCGATGCGCCCCTAGCTCCCACACCTGCCCCAATTCTACACCCCACTTAACCCGCAGTTCTTCAGCCCTGCCTATTTGAGGCTCCGTGTCTTCACCCGGCCCCGGCATCTCAGCATCTATCCCTAATTCCCATTCCTCAAAACCCCACTGGAGCAAATCCTCTACATCAAACTCGTTCGCCAGTATGTCAAAATCCCATTCACCCGAAGTCCCCTTGTGCAAGTAAATAGTTAACTTCTCACGCTCATGCTCCGTGAGCGGACGACTAGACCTTCGGCACTGCAATTCGAAATCCACCCCATACTCTTTCTTCAAGACATTTAACCGCTGATGCCCATTGTATACCTCGTTCTTCGGCCCTATGGCTATTACCTCCACCTGCCCAAATTGTTCGAACGATTCCCGTAGACGTTTCGCCTGCTCTACCATTATCTGACGTGGATTCCTATCCCACGGCTTTAACTCACCTAACGTCACCACATCGTTAACCCACGTAATTGGCTCGCCCATTTATGTCTCCCATTTACCTTGCAAGATTTATTTCCTCGCATACATAATACACGAAAACACCTAACCTCACCTTGACACCCCATACACAACCCATCGGGCTTGTAGTCACGTAGCGGGCAGCATGCGGGCGTTTTCCGTTTTTGTTGCCTTGCTATGCCTTGCCCTTCGTCGCCCCTCCCCCTAGTCAATGTGCATAAATTTTGTGACATTTTTTTTCACCAAAATGCCGCCCCAACTGAAGAACAGCCCAAAACACCAAGATGCCGCCCCTAGTCAAGGAGTAGCTTTTAACACCAAGATGCCGCCCCTAGCTGAAGTGCCATTATTTTGCTGCGCTTTGTCGAGGTCGCTACAACAAGGGGGGGGGTACTTGGCGCACTTAGGAACCGGCTCTTGCTCGGCCTCCTACATTGCGCTGTGCGGCGGTTTTACGGGGTCACACGCCCTGCTACGCTAGGCCAGCGTAGTACAGGGGCGGGGCGGGTAAAGCGTAGCACAGGCGGCGACTATGGCGGTCAACGTTAGCGTATTAGGCAAGGCTAACCATTGTAGGGCGTAAAGCGTAGGAGGGCGGCGGTTCGGTATAGCGTAGCAGGCCCGTAAAGGGCAACCAAGCGGGGTATACGGTGCGCTAGGGCGAATAGCGTAGGGGAGGGGCGGGGTATGGGCAAGGGTACGCTAGCGGGCTACGATTGGCTGTGGTGCTACGCTAGGCTATACCCCGCCGTTAGCCGCTAGGCTTTGGGATTAGGCTTGGCTAACTGCGGTGCTGGCGGCGGCTAGCGGCGGCGGTTTAGCGGCGGCGGCGGCGGTTTAGCGGCGGCTAACGGCGGGCCGAGGCAGTCCCAACAGCGTAGGTATACGTAGGCTAACTTTTGCGCTAGCGTAGGCTACCCCGCCTACCCCGCCTACCCAACAATAGAACATGCTTGCTAAGTATAGAACATGCTTGCTAGGTATAGCGGGGTAGGCGGGGTAGGCGCTGGGGGTAGTCAATATAGGTTGCTGTATACGGGGTATAAGTCCAACAAACCGGCTTGATTTAAGGGGTATAGGCGGGCTTATTTAGGGGCAAGGTATAGCAAAGGGCCAGAAGGGGTATAGCGTAGCGTAGCGGCCCTGTATGGGCGACAGAGGCGATTGGTACAATTCATTGCTACGCAGGGGCAATTGCGCTAATTAGGTTACTAGGCCAGGTCAATGGTTATTGCTAGGTATGGGGGCCGTCAATGTTGCAAGGTAGCTTGCTAGGGTATAAGCCATCCAAATTGACGGCTAGGTACTAGGTAAGGGCCAGCAATATTGACTGCTAGGCGGGGTACAAAGCCAGCAAGGTTGATGGTTGGGCGGGGTATAAGGGCCGTCAATGTTGCTAGGTTGCGGCGGGGTAAGGGCCAGCAATTTAGACGGTTAGGCGGTGGGTATAGGCCAGCAACATTGACGGGGTAGCGTATAGGCCAGGGCAATGGGCATTGACGCTCCCGCCTAGCAATCATTATAGCGGCGACGGCGGCCAGGGCAATGGGGCTTGCTTGGTATAGGGGCAACAATTCTGGTAGCAAGTCGCTAGGCTATACGGCAAAAATAGTTGCTCAAATGGGCCCAAATAGGCCCAATTGCCACGTGCGGCGGTTTTAGGGGGGTAGGCGCTACGCAAAGGGCGAACTGGTACGCTAGGTACTGTTGGTAGCCAAAGAGCGCAAACCGAATCGTGGTACCCTTGACGCCCTTTTTTCGGGTATAGCGGTGGGGTAGTACCAGTCGGCGCTTTGCGTAGCGTAGGCGGCGAATTTCGTATTGCGGCGTATAGGGCGACGGCGGGGTATAGCGGTAGGGTGGTACCAGTCGGCGCTTTGCGTAGCATAGGCGGCGAATTTCGTATTGCGGCGTATAGGGCGACGGCGGGGTATAGGGCGACGGCGGGGTATAGCCTAGCGGCGGGGTATAGCCAGAAGTCCGTATAGGGCCGCTACGCTACGCAAAGCGCCGACTGGCCCATTAGTACCAATAGCGGGGTAAAGTTTCGCCTACCCCGCCAAAATCGCCGTACAGGGCAAGCGGGCCAATACGCTAGGTATAAGGGTGGCGTATAGGGGTATAGCGGGGTAATTAGAACGGATTAGAACGGTACTATACGTATACCCTACGCTATACGGAATTGGCTATATTGGGTATTGACTTGGTATACGTATAGGTATACTATAGCAATATAAGAAGAGGGGGGGCGGGGGCGCCAGCGAGGCCACCCCGCTAGACAGGGAGGTTGGGTAGGGTAGGGTAGTAGGGGTAGCGTATAGGCAGCATCCTACGGGTAGACTTTGGGCTAACCAGAATATAGGGAAGGCAGCGAATAGGGAGGTCAGACTGCAAAGTCACGCCTCACTACGCTAGACTGGCAGGTCGGACTTCGTAGCAGAACTGGCGAAGCGAGAATGCTTCCAGCACCCCAGATTGAGCCAGGCGGTTTGCTAGGCTACATTGGGCGGAAGCGGAAATTCGACCGAAGGCGAAATTCGAAGGCGCGTGTCTAGGGTAGTAAAACCAACGGCTAACGACCAGCGAACCACTTGCTGGGTAAATTTTCAAAACCTACGATTTGATGATGCGTAATACCCACAGGGCCAACCAGCAACACGCTGCGTTGGCCTTTAGGGGTGTAGGGGGTAAGTCGCCCTACACCCACCGCATCAACTACGAAGGGAAGTAGAAAATGAATACCAGAATGAAGGTTCTAAAGCGAATGCTGGATATCGACGCCAATCTGCTGGAAAATATAGAATCCGCAATGGAGTCCGCCGAATCCGAATTCACCACAGGCGACAACCTAGACCAGTCCGAGCATTTCGATTGCCTCGAGTTAGCACTGAACGGCTTGGTGGAAATGCTACAACTGGTAGGAAGACTGGATTCCTCCACCCAGGACACCATCTTAATTGACGTCGATTTCAATAACCACGTTTCGGTTGACAACTACGAATATCGCTAGGCCAGGAATTATAGGGAAACCAACAGGGGTGACCAGCTATAAACGCTGCGTCACCCTTTAGGGGTGTAAGGGCCAGTTGTAAATGGGCCATCACCGCATCACTATACGAAGGGAAGCCGAAAATGAACGAAGCTAAAATTCCAATTGCCGAGCAACCAGTTACATACGAGAATATTCACGCTGCTCTGTCCGAGGCGAGGTCGCATATAACGGCAGCGATGCACGAACTGTACAATGCATGCTCACTTGAAGAACGAGTTGAGTCTCTCGACTCCATCACAAGCGCTGGAAACACCATCGTGGCAATTTCCTCGACTGGGCTAACACTTGCCAAAATCGATGAAAACCAGAAAACTCTAGCAAGAACCTTTGCTAATAATTGCGCCAATCTCGACCTTTGGGAACTATAGGACAGGCACTGCTAGGGGTGACCAGCTATAAACGCTGCGTCACCCTTTAGGGGTGTAGGGGCAAATTGTAAAGTCGCCCTACATCAACGCATCACTATACGAAGGGAAGCCGAAAATGGAAAGTCGAATTTTAGTACTTAGGCATCTGCAGGCATTGAGTGAGAATCTCCTGGAAAATCTGAAAGTTTCTACCATGACAGCAGAAGAGGCCCTGGAGGGCGTCTCGATTGTAGACCAGTCGAAGGACTCGCTCGTCACCAGAGCCTATGTTGAAGAAATGACAAACATGGTGAGATTTCTGGACAGGCTAGACAGCATCGATGCCAATCGCATCGACGTACAAATGGACATTCTCGACTCTATTTGACCGAAGCCAAACAGGGGAAGCCAGCTATAAACGCTGCGCTTCCCTTTGGCAGTGTAGGGACAAACGAGTCGCTACAAACAACGCATCAAATTGTAAAGGGGTAGGAAAATGGGATACCAAGATTTCTTGCAGACCATGCTGTTACTAGCAAAGCAATTGCAGGATGACGCTGAAGCTGCGCTAAAAGGCAACACGGAAACGCCAGACGGATGGGAAAGAGAACGAGGCATCTGTACGAAGCGAATAGAACGCATGGGCGATGTACTGGTCATGATGAAGGAATACGAAGACCTGCGTTTGGGCATGCATCTGCTCGAGGGCGACTTCGAGATGCTGCAAGTCGATGGCATGCTAGACGTAGACGCAATGTAAAGAGGGCGTCGCTAGGGGTGACCAGCTATAAACGCTGCGTCACCCTTTGGCAGTGTAGGCACATTCTAGTGCCTACAGCACCGCATCAACTACGAAGGGAAACAGAAAATGAATCGCAGCGAAGCCTACGAAGCCGGAAAAGACCGAGGATTCTGCGTCTCCACATGGGTGGAAACTCCCGAAATCGGAAGCCTAATCATGCCTCATATAGACCATATTGGATTAGGTGATAGAGTCGATGAGGAGAATCAGGCCGAGTACTTCGAACTAATGTGTAATGAGGCAGAAGAATACAGCAGACAGTACTCGCCATTCGAATTCACGGCGCACGAGTTGAACATCGACGAAGACGACTCCGAAGACCTTTGGGATGCTTTTACCGAAGGCATCTTTGACGGAATTCATCAGGAATGCGCCAACCGATTTTAATTGCCGCCACCAGAGCCTACCAGCATCACGCTGCGTAGGCTTTCGGCAGTGTAAGGGCCAGTTGTAAAGAGGCCATCACCGCATCAACTACGAAAGGGAAATGAAAATGACAGATTCACGAATTCTCCATGACCTGAGCGACGTCAAAGAAACCGACTGGGTTTTGCATGCTAGGTATCCAAGATACTCTAGGGAAGACAAAGCCGACGAGGAAATGAAGAGGCCAGTCCAGATTAGCAAAATCTGGAAAAACGGCGTGTTGGTGGTGGGCAGGAACCATTTCAAACCACCCCAGCAGTATGGGCGTCGAGACGAAGGTAAATGGATGGCGCAGGAGCGAGGCAGCACACACTCCCCCAGCTATATCGAGCCATTTCCCGAAGGGCGAGAGCCTGGGGAATGGGCCGAGAAACGAGAGGAATTCCGGCTGCAGCGCAAAGCCGAAAGCGAAGCCAGCGAAGCCAAAGCAGAAACGGCGAAGCAGAAACGGCTGAACAGTATCGAAAGTCTGGAATCACTAGCGTCCTCCACGATGCTGCCTGGTGGCGAGTTGTACATCGTACCTGGATTCACGAGCAGCAGGGAAGACGACATCGCTCTCCTGATTACCAGCGTCCAATACAAAGCCGACGACTGGAATCGAGAAGACGAGACGTTTCGCAGGTGCGACGCAGCAGTAACTACTAGCAGCACCGACTCATGGAATAACGGCGGCACATCCAGCGTATACGGCAATGGCAAAAACGACCGAGAAGCGTTCATGGACATGGTGCAGGCTTTTATGCACCAGAGAGAAATATGGCGTGCATAAGCCAAATTGTAAAGAGGGAGGCCATCCCAGCGATGCGCCTCCCTTTGGGGGTGTAGGGGCAAACTAGCCGCTACAACAACGCATCAAAACGAAGGGAAGCCGAAAATGACGCACCTAGAAATTTTAAGCGCAATCGAAACCGCTGCCGAAAATCTGATGGAGCAGGCTCAAATGGCACAAGTGCGAGAACCATCGCCTCCAGGAAGCCCAGAAAGAGAAGCGCACATGGATGCGATTATCTCCTATCTCGACAACGCAATCCTGCTGGTCAATCAGGCCGAGGAATTGCGGCAAATTCACATACAGAAGGATTTGCTGAATAGTCAGGAGTATCTAATCCAAAGGGCGGTGCAGGAAGTCTAAACGAAGCCAACAAGGGAAGCCATCGAGCTTCCCTTTGGCAGTGTAGGGGCAAGCGTGCCTCTACAACAACGCATCAAAACGAAGGGAAGCAGAAAATGAACGCTATCATCGGAATCGGCAAAACCCGAACCAGTATCATTCGATATGCGGCAAGCATGATGAAAAACCCAATCGAGGAAGTGACCGGCGAGGAAGTCCTGCTGATTAGTAAAGAGATTGGAAGCGACGAATTCGAGGGCGCAATCTACGAAGACGACGAAGACGCCTTGTTCGCCATCGACGACCTTGTATACGAAGGCACGCCACACCGCCATTACGAATGGAAGGATGGCGAATGGGAACAGGCTTTCGACTATTTGGCAGTGTAAAGAGGGGTGGACATCGAGGGAAGCCAGCTATAAACGCTGCGCTTCCCTTTGGCAGTGTAGGGACAAACGTGTCGCTACAACAACGCATCAAAACGAAGGGAAGCCAAAAATGTTAGTCAGAATCAAGTATTTTTCGCCAAGCGGTTGGCAGGGCAGTCACCTAAGAGCCGTTCCTACCAATACGGACTTTATTCCTGTGACGATTCCTTACCCCGTTGAGATTGGCGGGACGGACGTTTACAGAGAAGCACTGAAGGCCATCTGCGAGAAGAATAATTGGCCAACAGAAGATTGGGCAGGCGATTCACTTTCAGGCGATGAATTTATCTTCATCAAGCAATTCGACCCCTACACCAGATTCTCCATACTGCTGTCGCCAAAAGATGGAGATGGGCAGGATACACCCCTGACATGGTGGTATTCAAGAACTGCAGATGGAATCTTCTCGGCCCTCGAGACAGACACAAATAACGCTGTGATTAAGGTACTCGTCACCCTGCCGACAGGTGACAAAACCGAGTACACAGAGCAGGGATTCGAGAACCACTACAAGTAGGGAAGCAAGCAAGGGGAGGCCATCGAGCCTCCCTTTGTCGGTGCAGAAGGTAAACCGCCCCTCTGCTAAACTATCAACGTATCAAGGAGAAAAGAAAATGAAGAACGTACTCGCAACAGTGCAGGCGACCGGTGGAATGCTGATAAGCGAAGGCAACCGTGACACCTTGCAGAATGACTTTGGGCAGGCAACCATGACCGAGATTCGAGAGGCTTGGGAGCAGATTAGCCACGACAAGCGCATGCGGCGAAAATTCGTATTCCTCGTGCTGGAAGTGGAGGATTTCGACACCGCTTGTGACATTCTAGGCTACACCCTGATACAGGACTACCAGTGCCAAATCCTAGATGACACGAATGAGGAAGTAAAAGCCCTCTACGCTGCCTCAGAACAAAAGGAAACGAGCGTTATGAAAATCCTGTCGGACAGGGAAGCCAAGCTCAAGGACAGAGAGCAGCGCTGCCTGAACATAGCATCTGGACATGGAGACATGCTCAAGCAGATAGACGGGCTGAGGGAAGACGTCGAACGACTTACTCTGCAACGGGATAACACGGCGAGCCTGAACGCCGAACTGATGGAGCAGAAAAGCGACAACGCCCATGCAGCCAAAGTACTCAGCAACCTGCGAAGTCTGCTGACGAAGGGAGCCTAGACGTGACGGCGAAGAACCACAACCATTACACGTACACCACAGTGCCAGCTTCAACCATGACGCCCTGCACAATGGTGCTTTGGCCAGAAGATGACGAAGACTACGAGAAGCAAATCATCTGGTTTGTCACGAATGTAAAGCCGGGGACGGTGTACAGCATCAACCTCTACTGCATACCGCAGGAGAGGAAGCTGAACGTAGAATGCATGCCCACCGATACTTTCGAGAAGGTGAACATCAAGATACCCACTGACGAGGAAGGAATAATAATGTACCTTCGTAGCATGGCAGAGGCAGAAGAAGAAGGCGAGGAAATAGAATGGGACGAGGTAATGGAAGCTCTGCACGAAATGAAACAACAGGGCGACGACGAAGATGAAGATGAACGTCTTGGTGAATACCAAGACGAGGAAGACGTGAGACGCCACCACCCATAACAAGAAGGAAGGAGCGAAAATGTAAAGCCAGGGGGAGCCAGCATAACTGCTGCGCTCCCCTTTGCTCGTGTAAGCATCAAACAATCAATCAAAGGGAGACACGGAAATGAACAAGACAATCGGCGTGAAAGAGACCCGACTGGCCCTGAAAGTAAAAGCCGCCGAACTCATGTATGACCACCCTGAATTCACGTCAGGACTAGAAATGCTCATCATCTGCGAGACCGAGGATGGGCAGTTCGAGGGTAGTATCTACGAAGACGAGGCATCCATCATGTACGCAACCGGCTGCGCTATGCAGAACAATATGCCGCTTCGGGTGTACTCTTGGAGCGAAGACACCGAGTGGACTATGCATCAAGCGTGGAATGGAGTATCAACAGGAGATAACAAAACATGACAAACACAGGAAGCGCACAATTCAAGTTTCTCCGCACGGACGGATTCGTGACATGATAGCGATACTCGTATGGGTGGGGTTTGCCCTTGCCGCCATACTGGTCGCCAAGAGCTATAAACGGGATGTGGGCGGGTGGGCATTGGGCGGATTCATGTTTGGCCCCATCGCCCTGATTGCACTAGTCGTAGCAGGCCCATTGGAAACCGACAGAACACCCACCATAACCTGCCAGCATTGCAGCTACGAAACCAGCGACTTCCGTAAGGAAAATGGCCTAAGATACTGCATGAAATGCCACAAACTACTCTAAGCGAAGCCAGAGGATATTCTGGCATACGTGGCGGAGGTACTCTATGAAGGTGAACAACTAATGGAAGGGAGCAAATAATGAGGTTTGAAACGATGTTCGATAAGTTCTGGATGTGGTTAGCGTGGCTGTTGCCGAGAAGGCTGGTATATTGGGCGTCTATTCGGCTAATATCAGCGGCCACGGTCAACCAGTACAGCAATACAGTTGTTCCAGATTTGAGCGCCCTAGATGCGATAAAGCGATGGTAAACTGCGACTGCTTAAAGTAGGGAGATGCGAATGAAAATTGAAACAGAAGCCCTGCATACCATCGTATGCGGGGCTTTCGGGGTGTAGGGAATTAACATAACTTCACCAGCTCAACATATAAAGGAAACAAGAATGGAAATTTACGTGCTGCTTGGTCTAATAGCGTTCGCAATGGTAGTCATTAGCCTGAAGGGAGACAAGAATGGATAACATAATCATCATCTTGTTTGTGGCTGCACCCATTGTCTTTATCGCATCAACGGTTGACGTGATGGTCAACGGGCCGAAGATGCGAAACATAGTCGGTCTGCTCCTGCCCACGTTCCTGATTACTACGATGTTCGGCGGCAATGAGCGCAACGGCGGCGACGGCTTTTAACCGCACCCCACCAAGTAATGTAAAGGGAGATAATAGTAACCGAATGACACAGCAACAAGTGACACAGCAACAAGTGACAC